>Ga0209149_1002830_pt1 | contig 10026 bp, 4 predicted proteins | sample WorMetTyACAVOLI2_FD_187423 | JGI IMG/M metagenome (GOLD analysis project Ga0209149, IMG submission 187423) | Marine gutless worms symbiont microbial communities from Max Planck institute for Marine Microbiology, Germany - Olavius algarvensis... ... | reverse complement strand
ATTAATGAAGCCAGAAACATTGAAATGTCCTCTAGAGGTCACTCTAAATTATCAACATTAATGCCAGTTGGAAGAGTGTATACGACTTCCTATTAGTGCTGTGCAGAAACCATGTCTATACTGTATCGTTTCGGAGATATTAGGCCTTCCATTTGTTTACGAATATAGCTACACGACAAGATTGACGACAGTGTCCATGAACAGTCCTTTACTTCGGACGGGACGGTGAAAAATAGCAGCACACCCGAGACTGTCCCGTAGTTATTGCTCTGTAGCTGACCACACGTCGTATGCTGTATTTTTTCGATAATTCCCTCGATAGGTTTTCAGTAGCTGGAATAACCCTTAAAGATCACTCAGAACTATCGACAATGACTTTCAATTAGTTTCTGTAGTAACTGTATCTTGTGTCGTTTTCAAAATACAGACAAAATGTCGGCGAAAATTTGCCATTTTTTACACCTCCCTGTATGTAACGCTCTCTTTGATGGTAATTAACCGCCTCCAAATTCTGCCACAACAGTTACACGGAGTATATGACACAATAACGATGAGGCTACAAGGCCGTACAGTTTGACGAATGAATGGACGCAGTTAACTAGCGTAACGAACGGACAGACGGACGGACGGAATTGTCGTAGCATATACCGCACTTGCTTACCGTCGCGCGGTAAAAGTCAACCACGGCTAATTGCGGATACACAGAAAGCATCGTTTGCCGACAGTTAGCTCATCGAAAACACTGTGAAGTATTTTTATTGTGTGTTATATGCAATATAGACAGCGAAGGATGCCGAGCTCTGAGTCAACGCAACACAACATACGTGTAATGTAAATGTCAATTTATATAGCGCATCGTCGCAAAAAGCGCCTCTAATACGTGGTAAGATGTGTAAGTGAAAATGTGTCACTGGAAGTGGAAGCTCGATAACAAACTTAGCAGACCGCAGCGTGTACATGAACGAACTGCAGATCAGTGGCGTCGCCAGCTGTTGAAAGTTGGGGGGCAAAGGGAGTCTGGGGGACGGAGGTCCACCAGCGGGGTCCAGGGGCAGAGCTCCGGTGGGGGTCTGGGGTGAAGCCCCCAGAAGCTGAAGCAATATGCTAACTTAAAATGCACAAAACCTTCATATATTTGCACATTTACGCTTTTTGGTGTGCATGCACAATACTGACTAGGCCTGGCTTACACCACTAATCATTACCCCAACCCCCACCCCCTTCAAATATCTCACCGGATTAACGGCGGATTTGTACGAATCTGAAAATCGGGCATGAAGAGGGTTGGGGCAACTGTTTCCCTTCTCCCTCCCCCCCCGTGGCGACGCCACTGCTGCAGACTGCCGAGTCAGAGACTGAGCAAATTGTCGCACGAGCGAGGATGTCGTAGACGTCGTTTACCAAACAGGCGGTCGACAACGATGCGGGCTTGTCCATAGCAACCGGCAGCCGCTGCCATGACAACGGTCATCCCGGATGTTGCCCAGCGCCTGAGACGGATCTGAGTGACGATGCCGACCAACAGCTCGTCAAGTTTGTAGTTGAGCACAGTTGACACCTCCATGAACTTGCAGCCGTGTTCAGCGGCACTAGCTCGACCTTCTGCCGGCAACCAACACACACACGCAACTGTAGTATTATCGTCGAAATTTCGTGATTCAACATTTGTAAGATTTCAGTCCTGCCTCACTACAGTTCAGCGATGAGTTCTGCCACTGTCACTTTACTTGAAATTTCTTGACAAATCTACATCTGAATTATTGCTGACTAAGGGCCAGACACACGTTGATTGCCGACGTCGGTCCGTCGTCCGTCGCGTGGTCATATCTCGAAAACTACGCAAAATAGACTCATAGTCACTAAGCAACACTATGTAGAAGTAAGCACCGCTGATTCTGCTGCTGCATTCAGATCCTCCCCTAGACGCCCCCTGGGTCGGGACGGTGGAAAGCACGGTTGCGGGCCAACTTTCTATCGCAGTAACGATATTGCTGTCATAACTTATTTGCTGCGTGACAGACAAACACCAATGTTGGCACGAGACTGCAGTGAAGTGGCTGAAGGACCGCTAACGCGTCACGTAGTCACCACAACCACGTCGGATGGAATGTCGTAGATCTGGCTGTAATAGGACGAGGAACAAAGGATGAAGCAGCGGGGGTCCGGGGCGGAGTCCGGCCGTAAACGGGTTTTGGTGCATTTTGAGCTTTAAAAAACCCACGCGTTGACAAGAAAATTGAGTATTTTTGACATTTTTGTGACACCTAGAAATTGCCAGTGTCTGTAAGTGCGATCTGTGGGGGTTACATCTGACCCCCAAGACAAATAAACAAGCGCAACTAAGGGGGTTGAAGACATTAAGTGTCGATTGAACCTCCCCCCCCTCCACAGCCCCCCCCCCTTCCGGCAATTCCCACACTGTGTAGGAAGCTGTCGTACCGTGTTGCTGAACCTGTCGCTGACGTACGAGGTCCGTTTTGTTGCCGACGAGTACACACGGAGTCGTGTGACGATCAAGTGTCACGAGGCTGTCGAGTGTTCGGCAGCTGTTGTTGAAAGTGTCTCTATCTGCGACGCTGTAGACGACGCAGTAGCAGTCTGCCTCCGCCGCCGATCGACCCACTGCTCTCTGTATACACAGATAAATGTAAAAAAAACTGCAGTTTATACACAAGTTAACGGCGAGTGACACATCTAAAACTGCAAAAAAAATCACGAAAGGTGATATTACTCACCAAATTAACACATCGCCTAAATGTCAATGTATTTTTGCAGTTTTAGATGTGTCACTCGCCGTTAACTTATGTATAAACTGCAGTTTTTTACATTTATATTTGCAGTTTTATTACGTTTCTGAGTTATTACAGCAAAACTGCTTTTTTTGGACTGCCTTCACGAATCATTCGTCCCAACCCGACCTTTATCACGCTAATCAGTTTTTAGTTTGTTTTACGCTTAAATTTTCTGCTTGATTCCACTTAGTAGACTAATCTGGGTACCCGTCAGTTTTTGACGGCATGTAGAAGTTGCATCATCATTATAAGGGGAAGGGGAGTGGTACTCTCCTAATTCAGACCCTATCTAGTTTGGTCCTAAAAAACTTGTGTTTGGCTAGGTAAACCTGAACTCATGTTGTGTACCAATGTTTCAGTCGCTAGCTTCAACGGTTGCAGAAATAAGTAGGGGGTCCCAAATTTTTTTGGATATTCCCTGGCCCAGACCCCCGCCAATTTTGGTCCTAAACGTTGTTTTTTGGTAACCTATAGTCGCAAACCCAAGTTGTGTACCAAATTTGAAGTTGCTAGCTTCAACGGTTGCCAAAATAAGTAAAGGGTCCCAATTTTTTGGATGCTCCCCTAGCCCAGCCCCCTCCAATTTTGGTCCTAAACGTTGTTTTCGGCAAGCAACACCCCGTACACAAGAGGTGTAAAAATTTTGTGACGACGGGAACAGTGTGTTTCAAACGAAAATGCAACATTTGTATAGCAAAATATGGGAGTTGGGGGACTAATGGGGTCAAGGGGTCAAAATTTCGCTTACCCTGATTTGCCTATTCACTATGCAACTTTTATGAGGCTACGATAATGATTAAGGGTAGTTTACTATTGAGCGCCCCCTACTGTTAAGCGTTTTCAGGCGAAAAAAACTGTCCCGTTTTGGGCCAAAATTTGACGGGTTTGGGGGATAAACAGGAGTCTATTGGTGTAATATTAAATTTAAGTTTTATAACCCCGAAAAGGCACATCCTTGCGTGATTTCACGTCTAATGAGCTATCGCGCGTAAAAATCTATCAACCGGCCTGACCTGTACGCGAGTCTAAGAAAAATAAGGTGTAAATAAATAAAAAGGCACAAAATGTTATATCTCACCTATTTGCCGAGAAGCCCCCAGTGGATGAATTTGTACCAAATTTGGTTTAGGGGTCCTCTCTCGGACGTTAGCAATTGTGTGGAATTTTCTTGCAGTCGCCTCATGGGTTTCAATTTTTTGGGGGGGGGGGTCAAAATTCGCCATCTCCCATTGACTTGGCCGGTCGCCGTTAACACAGTGCTGGCGCTACCGCGCAGCCTGTGATCTCGGTGAACAGATTCGTCTGCTTGGAAGTTAACTATTAGTAAAATTCATGAAGATAAGTACCAGCTTCTTCTGACGAAAGCTTCTTCTGATAGAGGTCGAAACGTCAAGTTTTAGGTAATAATTTTGGTTGTGTTTGATGAACTTAACTAATAATTATACATAGATGTTAAACCTTTACGATACCGGTAACCAAACAGACGTACAGTGACGATAATTTTCGTTAAGGTTGAATTCAGCAGCATATACAAAAGTACAAAGTAAGATCTACATACTGTTAAAGTTCGTCACTTTATAGATCAACATAATTTTTTGTTAACCCTTTAATGGGCACAGGGAATTATAGTGCACATCGAATAATATGAAGTTGGTACACTGACCGTTGATGGGTGGGCTGTTACATTTGGTACAGCGAGAAGGGGCCTGGGCGGGCTGCCCAGTCCCCTCCTCGCTGTACCAAATGTAACAACCCACCCATCAACGGCCAGTGTACCAACTTCATATTATTTGATGTGGCACTATGATTGCCTCTGGGATCTAAAAGTTTGAAGCGTGGCAGAGACCGTATGCATGCGCATATAATGTGACGATATTACTCTATCGCACATGCATCAGCTTACTCAGGAAAAATGTCATGAAGTTTGCAGTTATAAAACACGTCGGAGCGTTTATTTACATCTCGTGTTACGCACATGCAGCATTATTACAGCAGTGACATCTCACCTCGTTGGCTGTTGTTCGGGCAACAAACGTTAACGTTGATTCTTGCTCGTCGACTAACACTGTGACAGTTTGCTCGCCCGACTCTGACACACGTCAGCGCTGCGTTAATCATTTAATGGCCACATTAAAACCGCAAAGCAACAGACCATTATACAGCAATACTGTGACTGGTACACTGGCCGTCGATGGGTGGGCCCCGCCCAGTCCCCTTCTCGCAACCTCACTCTGGGGAGGCGCCATCTGGTGAACGCTTACGAGATAAAGGCAGGTAAGGTGTAATTTTCAGGTAAAATGGTCTAATCCGTACCTGAGCGCCTTGAGTGTGAGGTACTATAATAAAGGCGCTATATACATGTAAATACACTTATCTCCCTCGCTGTACCGAATTTAACAGCCCACCCATGAACGGCCAGTGTACCAACTTCATATTATTCGATGTGGCACTGTAATTACCTTTGCATTGTAAAGGGTTAAACGCACAGCAATGTATCGTGACAGTAACTGTATCAATAATTAATGTAAAAAAAAACTTCCGTAGAAGTTTAACATTATTGTAAGGTAGAGATGGCACATCGAAAAGGGCAAAAATTACTTTGTTAAGATAGAAAAAGCATAAATACGACCTTACATATGAGCTCTGTGCCGAAATGTCAAGCGCTGCATATTGTAAGGTCGTGTTTGTGATATTTCTATCTTAACAAAGTAATTTTTGCCCTTTTAGATGTGCCATCTCTACCCTTACAATAATGTTAAACTTCTACGGAAGTTTTTTTTACATTAATATTTGCGGTTTTATTGGCAGGGGCAAATTTTTATATGAGACCAGAGTACTTGACATAGCTATCTCCAATTTAAATTTCAACTTCCCACCTCTGATAGTACACAGATATCAGCAGGTGGTCCTAAAGTTCCGATAAAGGGTTTTGTACCCCTAGATGCCCCCTAGCGGAAAAAATACACGTGTACTTAACGCGAGTACTTTACCATATCTAACTGTGAGTTTAGTTTCAACTTTCTAGCTCTTGTACTTTTCGAGATATTAGGGGGTCCCAAATTTACACTAGGGGGCCCTACGCCCCCTTGCGGAGAAATTTTTTTTACCCAAAGCGAGCACTTCGCAATATTTAATTGTGTTTTTAATTTCAACATTCTACCTCTAGTAGTTTCCGAGATTTTAGGGGGTCCCATATTTAAGTTAGGGGGAGCTGTGCCCCCCTGTATGCCCCTAGCGGAAATTTTTTTGTACCCGAGGCGAGTACGTTACTATGTCTAATGGCGTGTTCAGTTTCAACTTTCTAGCTCTTGTATTTTCCGAGATATTAGGGGGTCCCAAATTTACACTAGGGGGCCCTACGCCCCTTGGACGCCCCCTAGCGGAGAAATATTTTTACCCAAAGCGAGTACTTCACAATATCTAATTGTGTTTTTAATGTCAACATTCTAGCTCTAGTAGTTTCCGATATTTTAGGGGGGTCCCAAATTTACGTTAGGGGGCCTTGTGCCTCCCTGTACGCCCCTAGCGGAAATTTTTTTGTACCCCAGGCGAGTACGTTACTATGTCGTATGGCGTTTTTAATTTCAACTTTCTAGCTCATTTACTTTCCGAGATATTAGGGGGGTCCCAAATTTACACTAGGGGCCCTACGCCCCCTGAACGCCCCCTATCGGAGAAATTTTTTTTACCCAAAGCGAGTACTTCACAATATGTAATTGTGTTTTTAATTTCAACATTCTAGCTCTAGTAGTTTCCGGGATTTTAGGGGGATCCCAAATTTACGTTAGGGGGCCCTGTGCCCTTTTGTACGCCCCCTAGCGGAAAAAATTTTTGTACCCGAGACGAGTACTTTACTATGTCTAATGGCTTTTTCAATTTCAACTTTCTAGCTCTTGTATTTTCCGAGATATTAGGGGGGTCCCAAATTTACACTAGGGGGCCCTACGCCCCCTGGACGCCCCCTAACGGAGAAATTTTTCTACCCAAAGCGACGTCGAGTTGACTTGAGTTGAGTTGCGTCGCTATAGACACCCTCACTGGGTTACGACGGAACATCGGCACCCCCTTTGGGATGGAAAAACTAGAATGGTGTCGCTATCCGATGGTGAAAAAATTTCGAAGATATCTTTATTCGTTTTGACGTGATCCACGAACGTGACGGACCGACAGACGGACAGACGGACAGACACTGCGTGACAGCAATTAAAGACCGCGCTTGCATCGCATCGCGCGGTAAAAATTACCGGCAATGCTAGGCTATATGAGGAATGAAAAATGTACTTCTAATACATTAAAGTTTATTTCGTAAAAGTAAAATTCATTTACCGTTTAAGTTAAAATTCGCGAATTTTTCCTAAGATAATATCAAAGTCGTTTTGCAGGTTCAGAGCAACTTCATAAGACGGTGCAGTAAGCTAAGCCGGTACCTGGTGCTGTAGGCGAGTAGTCGCTAGTGCCGTGCATGTATTCAGACGTAGTAAACTGTGAGATGATCGATCGTTTGCCGACGCTGACGTCTCCCAGGACGACCACCGTCAAGTCGGCTGCCGGCGCCGCTGTCGCTGTTCCAGTCACGTCATTCATCTGCGTCGACGAAATAGTCTCATTAACGCTGTTAGTTACTGCGGCAGAAAGTGACAAAGTGCGACTGTGGCTACGTTTGAACGAGTCGCCGTGGTTCTTCACACCTCGCGAAGACGTTGAAAATGATCTCACACGGACGTAGCCCGTCGGTGGTGACACGCTGTCGTCGACGTCACCAGTGCGCTGCAGTCTGGCGCGTTGGTACACTGCCGCCACAGCGTCCACGACGCTCCGGCCAGTGCTCGGCACGCTGTACGTACGTCGAGCTGGAACTCGAGAGTGACGATCACTAGGGTGGTGATCGTCATCAGCCGCGTGCTGTCTACACAGCAGCTGGACTGGCCGGACTGCGGCAGTGTGTTGGTAACAGGACGTCGCTCGACGATGACCGTTCCAGTTGTAGCACGTCAACCGACGGTCTTTCTTGTCGCTAGCGCTATCTGAACTGATTCGTCGGCGACAAGTGATGCGACGCTCGCCTCTGTCTCCGCCTGCTGTTTCACCACAGCAGTTGCCGAACAACACAATCGCGGTGGCATCAAGTCATGTATGCAAGTCACAGACTGATTACTTCGGCGGACTAAAAGCATATTGTCACGACTACGCATCTCGCCTAACCTAAAATTTAAAAAAAAAATTAAACCTTTGTAAAGCTGTCAAAATCGTTCACTTTCAACAGCCAGATCGATTGCATTAATATAGCGATGCAAAGGGATGCAAACGTTGATGGACGATTTAAGTTTAACTTTATAAGTTTAGTTTCTACGTTGTCGTTGAGACCACCACTCTGTTAACCCTTTAATGGGCACAGGGAATTATAGTGCACATCGAATAATATGAAGTTGGTACACTGGCCGTTGATGGGTGGGCTGTTACATTTGGTACATCGAGGAGGGGCCTGGGCGGGCTGGGGTCCCGCCCAGTCCCCTCCTCGCTGTACCAAATGTAACAGCCCACCCATCAACGGCCAGTGTACCAACTTTATATTATTCGATGTGCACTGTAATTCCCTGTGCCCATTAAAGGGTTAAAACATGGATTTGCTGTAATATCTGGGCGCTATTCTGCTATGCTACGTTACATTGTGCTCACATTATACGGCGCAACACAAACACGAATCATTGCTATCCTCTTCGCTAATGTATGGTAGTATTTTCTGTTCAGTTAGTTTCAACAATAGTTGATCAAGTGTATCGACTTGATCAAGATATCGACTGCCGACTGCGACTTCAACGTAGTCGAGAGGGTGTCTCAGATCTCAGAGAATGTGGTAACGTGGTGGTGAAGCTTTATCTGACACGGCGTCATCAGATGCAGCGACAAATACAACAGTCGTAGGCCTACTGCAGCATGGTTGGGGCGTCCTCTCTGCACGACGGGTTTACAATCCGTGTCAGCCCAACGACAGAAACAGTGTAGTCATCCATCAACTGAATAAATTCTGGATACACAAGTAAACTACAAATGACAATCCTTTGACATCAGTCAAAATGCGTACGTTGTGAGTGGACAAACGTAAACAGCGTTGATACTCGCCACATTTGTATGCGAAGTCTGTTGTGACAATCCCAATTACAGAACTGAACTTCTGTGCCTCGAATTGACGAAATGCTGTGAGATGTTCAACGGCAGACTACTGCAGTAACTCAACTAGTTCAGACTTCAGACGTGACCAGCTGATGTGACACGACTGGCATAGTTTGACCGCTAACGACACGTTGATCGTTTGTTGGGTAGTTTGTACGATTCACGAAATTAAGCACTAACACGTCGGTGATAAATATTTCCTACAATTCGTAGAAACACTTCTAGTATCATTAGACTTCATCAGTTAATGACGTTTGTGTGAGCTGGCGACACTTCGTGACTGACAGACATCTGATGTGCAGATAATGTGCGAAACAGTTCCGTGGTAAAGACGCTGACATGTTGTGTTTGTTGTTGTTGATTCAATGTAGCTCTCCGCACGTACTGGTAGATCACAGCCAAACCTACTACACTGCCGATTTCATCATCAACCTATGGCAAAAGTTCTCCTTATACAACACGTAAATGGCACTGCGAGTGACCTTGTGACCTTGTCACCTATACTGGTACAATGATCCATCGCCGTCTGTTATTGTCCTATAATGTAGTACAAAACTGCCAAGTAGACATTTGACAGGCAGTAGATGGAGTCGCTGACAGAGTCTTTACATCTCAAGGTTCGGTACAGATACGCCTTGGTCAGTTCTATCTCTATCAGCTGCACAGTGCTACGTAAGTTGTTCGCCACGACTTTCATCAACTTGGCGGATAGACTTAGCGACAATGCACCACTGTGTCGTGCATTCAGACAACGACGTGGATCATTAGACAGTAGACAAAATGTCCAACAACTCACCTTCCAGCGGATCTCTTGTTGAGCCGCCGCTCGCGACAGCGAGAGCGGCTTAGTGCATCGGTGCTGTCCATCTATTCGTCTGTTTGTTTGTTTGTTTGTTTGTCTGTCGCCAAAATACAAAAACGCGATTTTCTCAAAAACTAAGCAATTTAGTCTCTATTGACGACCTACATGAAGTCCTACATGGGCTTTTCGAAGAACCCATTATTGGACCCCTAAAATCAAAGATGGCTGAGATCCGCCATCTTGAATATCGACATGACGTCA
>Ga0209149_1002829_pt1 | contig 10028 bp, 3 predicted proteins | sample WorMetTyACAVOLI2_FD_187423 | JGI IMG/M metagenome (GOLD analysis project Ga0209149, IMG submission 187423) | Marine gutless worms symbiont microbial communities from Max Planck institute for Marine Microbiology, Germany - Olavius algarvensis... ... | reverse complement strand
TTTCACCAAACGACGTAGATCGGTGGTCATTGCATTCCTAGGAAGGTTCCCACCAAATATCTTAGCCCGTGCCCCCAAAATCCCCCAAAACCCCATTTTGGCAGAACTTTCAATGCAAAACCTACTATAGAGAGAACGCTAAGTTAGTCCCGCATTAATGGAGCTACGAAGCTGAAAATTTACATTTATACAGATATTGGCAAGTACTTGTGTGTATGTCAAAATTTTTCCGCTAGGGGACCTCCGGGGGGCGCAGGGCCCCCTAATGTAAATTTGGGACGCCCCTAATATCTATTAACGTACTACAGCTAGATATTTGAAATTAGAAACACAATTAGATATTGTGAAGTACTCGCATTGCGTACAAAGATTTATCCACTAGGTGAGCGTCCAGGGGGTGTAGGGCCCCTAGTGTAAATTTGAGACCCCCTAATATCTCAGAAACTGCTAGAGCTACAAAGTTGAAATTAAAAACGTAATTAGATATGCCAAAGTACTCGTCTTGTGTATAAAAATTTTTCCGCCAGGGGGCATCCAGGGGGCGTAGCACCTCTAATGTAAATTTGGGACCCCCTAATAACTCGTAAAGCACTAGAGATAGAAAGCTGAAATTAAAAGCACAATTAGATATTTTGAAGTACGCGCTTATCGTACAAAAATTTCTAAGCTAGGGGGCGTCAAGGGTGCGTAGGCCCCCGAGTGTGAATTTGAGACCCCCTAATATCTCGGAAACTATAAGAGCTAGAAAGTTGAAATTAAAACTGCTGTTAGATATGCCATAGTACTCGCTTTGGGTATAAACATTTTTTTCCGCTAGGGGGCATCCACGGGGGCAGCGCCCCTAATGTAAATTTGGGACAACCCTAATATCTCGTAAAGTACTAGAGATAGAAAGCTGAAATTAAAAACACAATTAGATATTGTGAATTACTCGCTTAGCATACAAAATTTTGTCCGCAAGGCGACGTCAACGGTGCATAGGCCCCCTAGTATAAATTTGAAACCCCCCAGATATCTCGGAAACTACTAAAGCTATAATGTGGAAATTAAAAATGCAATTAGATATGCCAAAGTACTCTTTTTGGGTATAAATTTTTTTCCGCCAGGGGGCATCCAGAGGGGCGCAGCGCCCCCTAATGTAAATTTGAGACCCCCTAATATCTCTAGAGATAGAAAGCTGAAATTAAAAACACAATTAGACATTGTGAAGTACTCGCTTAGCGCACAAAAATTCCTCCGCTAGGGGCCGTCAACGGTGCGTAGGCCCCCTAGTGTAAATTTGGGACCCCCTAATATCTTGGAAACTACTAGAGCTAGACAGTTGAAATTAAAAATGCAATTAGATATGCCAAAGTATTCTTCTTGGGTATAAAAATATTTCCACAAGGGGCATCTAGAAGGTGCAGCGCCCCCTAATGTAAATTTGGGACCACCCTAATATCTCGTAAAGTACTAGAGATAGAAAGCTGAAATTAAAAACACAATTAGATATTGTGAAGTACTCGCTTAGCGTACAAAAATTTCTATGCTAGGGGTCGTCAAGGGTGCGTAGGCTTCTTAATGTAAATTTGGGACCCCCTAATATCTCGAAAACTACTAGAGCTACTCGCGTTAAGTACAAATGTATTTTTACGCTAGGGGGCGTCTAGGGGTACAGGACCCTCTACTCTAATTTTAATACCACCTGCTGTTATCCCGGTACTGTCAGAGGTGGGCAGTTGAACTTTATATCAAAGATAGCTACTGTCAAGTACTCGAGTCTCATATAAAAATTTGCCCCTACCGATAAAACCTCAAATATTAATGTAAAAAAAAAACTTCCACAGAAGTTTAACATTGTTGTAATGGTAGAGATGACACATCTAAAATGGCAAAACATACTTTGTTAAAATAGAAATATCACAAACACGACCTTACAATATGCAGCGCTTGACATTTTGGCATAGGGTTCATATGTAAGGTCGTATTTATGCCTTTTCTATCTTAACAAAGTAATTTTTGCCGTTTTAGATGTGTCATCTCTACCCTTACAAAAATGTTAATATTCTATGGAAGTTTTTTTTATATTAATAGCATGGTAATGCTAACTGTTGTAAGGGTCATGATCGGTATGTATAGAATTTGGGTTACCATAGCTCCCTAACCCATGAACCGATTGAGCTGAAATTGTGCATGAGTGATTACGTCACATATAGGACCCCACATGCACAACGGGGTAACTAGGGGTTTAGGGATGTAAGCACTAAGTAGAGGTGAAATGTAACCATCACGGCGTAGACATTCCGTTTTTTAAATGTTTTTTTTGTAATTTTTTTTTGCCGCGCGTACAGACCACGGTATTTAGAGCATCTCCATAGTTTTCTCACCAAACGACGTAGATCGGCGGTCATTGCATTCCTATGGGGTTTCCAACAAATATCTTAGCCCCTGCCCCCAAAAACCGCATTTTGGCGAACCTTTCAATGCAAAAACTACTATAAAGAGAGCGCTCCGTTAGTCCCGCGTTAATGGAGCTACGAAGCTGAAAATTATTATATAGATATTGGCAAGTACTTGTGCGTATGTCAAATTTTTTTAGCTAGGGGCCTCCGGGGGGGGGGGCGCAAGGCCCCCTAATGTAAATTTGGGACCACCTAATATCTCTGAAACTACTAGAGCTAGAAAGTTGAAATTAAAAACACAATTAGATATTGTAAATTACACGCTGAGCGTACAAAAATTTCTCTGCTAGGGGACGTCAAGGGTGCGTAGGCTTCCCTAGTGTAAATTTGGGACCCCCTCTAATATCGCGGAAAGTACTAGAACTAGAAAATTACAATTAAAACCGCAATTAGATCTGCCAAACTACTCGTCTTGGATATAAAAATTATTCCTCTAGGGGCATCCAGGGAGGCGCAGCGCCCCCTAATGTAAATTTGGGATCACCCTAATATCTCGTAAAGTACTAGAGATAGAAAGCGGAAATTAAAAACACAATTAGATATTGTGAAGTACTCGCTTAGCGTACAAAAATTTCTCTGCTAGGAGTCGTCAATGGTGCGTAGGCCCCGTAGTGTAAATTTGGGACCCCCAGATATCTCGGAAACTACTAAAGCTATAAAGTGGAAATTAAAAATGGAATTAGATATGCCAAACTACTCTTTTTGGGTATAAAAATTTTTCAGCCATGGGGCATCCAGAGGGGCGCAGCGCCCCCTAATGTAAATTTGAGACCCACTAATATCTCGTAAAGTACTAGAGATAGAAAGCTGAAATTAAAAACACAATTAGATATTGTGAAGTACTCGCTTATCGCACAAAAATTTCTCCGCTAGGTGGCGTCAACGGTGCGTAGGCCCCCTAGTGTAAATTTGGGACCCCCCTAATATCTTGGAAACTACTAGAGCTAGACAGTTGAAATTAAAAATGCAATTAGATATGCCAAAGTATTCTTCTTGGGTATAAAAATATTTCCGTAAGGGGGCATATAGAAGGTGCAGCGCCCCTAATGTAAATTTGGGACCACCCTAATATCTCGTAAAGTACTAGAGATAGAAAGCTAAAATTAAAAACACAATTAGATATTGTGAAGTACTCGCTTAGCGTACAAAAATTTCTACGCTAGGTGTCGTCAAGGGTGCGTAGGCTTCCTAATGTAAATTTGGGACCCCCTAATATCTCGAAAACTACTAGAGCTACTCGCGTTAAGTACAAATGTATTTTTACGCTAGGGGGCGTCTAGGGGTACAGGACCCTCTACTCTAACTTTAATACCACCTGCTGTTATCTCGGTACTATCAGAGGTGGGCAGTTGAACTTTATATCAAAGATAGCTACTGTCAAGTACTCGAGTCTCATATAAAAATTTGCCCCTACCGATAAAACCTCAAATATTAATGTAAAACACTTCCATAGAAGTTTAACATTGCTGTAAGGGTAGAGATGACACATCTAAAACGGCAAAAATACTTTGTTAAGATAGAAATATCACAAACACGACCTTACAATATGCAGCGCTTGACATTTTGGCATAGGGTTCATATGTAAGGTCGTATTTATGCTTTTTCTATCTTAACAAAGTAATTTTTGTCGTTTTAGATGTGTCATCTCTACCCTTACAAAAATGTTAATCTTCTATGGAAGTTTTTTTTACATTAATAGCACGGTAGTGCTAACTGTTGTAAGGGTCATGATCGCTATGTATAGAATTTGGGTTACCATGGCTCCCTAAACCCTGAACCGATTGAGCTGAAATTGTGCATGAGTGATTACGTCACACATAGGACCCCACATGCACAACGGGGCAACTAGGGGTTTAGGGATGTAAGCACTGCGTAGGGGTGAAATGTAACCCTCACGGTGTGAACATTCCGTTTTTTAAAGTTTTTTTGTAATTTTTTTGACGCGCGTACAGACCACGGTATTTAGAGCATCTCCATAGTTTTCTCACCAAACGACGTAGATCGGCGGTCATTGCATTCCTATGGGGTTTCCACCAAATATCTTAGCCCCTGCCCCCAAAAACCGCATTATGGCGAACCTTTCAATGCAAAACCAAATAGTCTCGCTTTAATGGAGCTACGAAGCTGAAAATTTACAATTATATAGATATTGGCAAGTACTTGTGCGTATGTCAATTTTTTTTAGCTAGGAGCCTCCGGGGGGGGGGAGCGCAGGGCCCCCTAATGTAAATTTGGGACCCCCTAATATCTCGGAAACTACTAGAGCTAGAAAGTTGAAATTAAAAACACAATTAGATATTGTAAATTACACGCTGAGCGTACAAAAATTTCTCCGCTAGGGAACGTCAAGGGTGCGTAGGCCTCCCTAGTGTAAATTTGGGACCGCCCTAATATCTCGGAAAGTACTAGAACTAGAAAGTTACAATTAAAACTGCAATTAGATATGCCAAAGTACTCGTCTTGGGTATAAAAATTTTTCCTCTAGGGGCATCCAGGGAGGCGCAGCGCCCCCTAATGTAAATTTGAGACCACCCTAATATCTCGTAAAGTACTAGAGATAGAAAGCTGAAATTAAAAACACAATTAGATATTGTGAAGTACTCGCTTAGCGTACAAAAATTTCTCTTCTGGGGGTCGTCGATGGTGCGTAAGCCCCCTAGTGTAAATTTGGAACCCCCTAATATCTCAGAAACTGCCACAGCTAGAAAGTTGAAATTAAAAATGCAATTAGATATGCCAAAGCACTCGTTTTGGGTATGAAAATTTTCCGCTAGGGGCATCCTGGGGGGCGCAGCGCCCCCTAATGTAAATTTGGGACCACCCTAATATCTCTTAAAGTACTAGAGATAGAAAGCTACAATTAAAAACACAATTAGACATTGTGAAATACTCGGATAGCGTACGAAAATTTCTCGGCTAGGGGCGTCAAAAGTGCGTAGGCCCTCCTAGTGTAAATTTGGGAGTCCCCAATATCTCGGAAACTACTACAGCTAGAAAGTTGAAATTAAAAAGTCAATTAGATATGCCAAAGTACTCGCTTGGGGTACAAAAAATTTTTCCGCTAGGGGGCATTTAGGGGCGCAGTGCCCCTAATGTAATTTGAAACACCCCTAATATCTCGGAAAGTACTAAAGCTAGAAAGTTGAAATTAAAAACACAATTAGATATAGTGAAGTACTCGCTTAGCGTACAAAAATTTGTCCGCTAGGGGGCGTCAACGGTGCGTAGGCCCCGTAGTGTAAATTTGAGACCCCCCTGATATCACGGAAACTACTAGAGCTAGAAAGTAGAAATTAAAAATGCAATTACATATGCCAAAGTACTCTTTTTGGGTATAAAAATTTTTCCGCCAGGGGGCATCCAGAGGGGCGCAGCGCCCCCTAATGTAAATTTGAGACCCCCTAATATCTCGTAAAGTACTAGAGATAGAAAGCTGCAATTAAAAACACAATTAGATATTGTGAAGTACTCGCTTAGCGAACAAAAATTTCTCCGCTAGGGGCGTCAAGGGTGCGTAGGCCCCCTAGTGTAAATTTGGGAGTCCCCAATATCTCGGAAACTACTAGAGCTAGACAGTTGAAATAAAAATGCAATTAGATATGCCAAAGTATTCTTCTTGGGTATAAAAATTTTTCCGCAATAGGGCACCTAGAAGGCGCAGCGCCCCCTAATGTAAATTTGGGACCACCCTAATATCTCGTAAAGTACTAGAGATAAAAAGCTGAAATTTAAAAAAAAACAATTAGACATTGTGAAGTACTCGCTTACCGTCCAAAAATTTCTCCGCTGAGGGTCGTCAAAGCTTCGTAGGCCCCACTAGTGCAAATTTGGAACCCCACTAATATCTCGGAAACTACTAGAGCTAAAAAGTTAAAATTAAAAACGCAATTAGATATGCCCGAGTACTCGCTTTGCCTATATAAATTTTTCCGCTAGGGGGCAACGAGGGGGCGCAGCGCCCCGTAATGTAAATTTGGGACCGCCCTACTATCTCGTAAAGTACTAGAGATAGAAAGCTGAAATTAAAAATAAAACAATTAGATATTGTGAAGTACTCGCTTTGCGTATGAAAATTTCTCCGCTAGAGGGCGTCCACGGTTTGTAGGCGCTTTAGTGTAAATTCCGGACCCCCTTATATCTCTGAAAGTACTAGAGCAAGAAAGTTGAAATTAAAAAATGCAATTAGATATGCCAAAGCTCTCGGTTTGGGTATGAAAATTTTCCGCTAGGGGCATCCTGGGGGGCGCAGCGCCCCCTAATGTAAATTTGGGACCACCCTAATACCTCGTAAAGTACTAGAGACAGAAAGCTAAAATTAAAAACACAATTAGACATTGTGAAATACTCGCAAAGCGTACGAAAATTTCTCAGCTACGGGCGTCAAAAGTGCGTAGGCCCTCCTAGTGTAAATTTGGGACTCCCTAATATCTCGGAAACTACTACAGCTAGAAAGTTGAAATTGAAAACACAATTAGACATTGTGAAGTACTCGCTTTGCGTACGAAAATTTCTCCGCTAGGAGAGGTCCAGGGTACATAGGCCCCATAGTGTAAATTCGGGACCGCCATATATCTCGGAAAGTACTAGAGCTAGAAAGTTACAATTACAAACGCAATTAGATATGCCAAAGTACTCGTCTTGTGTATATAAAAAATTCTCCGCAAAGGGGCATCCAGGGGGGCGCAGCTCTCCCTAATGTAAATTTGGGACCCCCTAATATATCGTAATGTACTAGAGTTAAAAAGCTGAAATTAAAAGCACAATTAGATATTTTGAAGTACTCGCTTATCGTACAAAAATTTCTAAGCTAGGGGGCGTCAAGGGTGCGTAGGCCACCTGGTGTGAATTTGAGACCCCCCTATTATCTCGGAAACTATTAGAGCTATAAAGTTGAAATGAAGAAAAGCAGTTAGATATGCCGTAGTACTCGCTTATGGTATAAAAATTTTTCCGCTTGGGGAATCCAGGGGGGGGGCGCAGCGCCTCTTAATGTAAATTTGGGACCACCCTAATATCTCGTAAAGTACTAGAGATAGAAAGCTGAAATTAAAAACACAATTAGATATAGTGAAGTACTCGCTTAGCGTACAAAAATTTGTCCGCTATGGGGCGTCAACGGTGCGTAGGCCCGCTAGTGTAAATTTGGGACCCCCCTGATATCACGGAAACTACTAGAGCTAGAAAGTGGAAACTAAAAATGCAATTAGATATGCCAAAGTACTCTTTTTGGGTATAAAAATTTTTCCGCCAGGGGGCATCCAGAGAGGCGCAGCGCCCCTAATGTAAATTTGAGACCCCCTAATATCTCGTAAAGTACTAGAGATAGAAAGCTGAAATTAAGAACACAATTAGATATTATGAAGTACTCGCTTAGCGCACAAAAATTTCTCCGCTAGGGGGCGTCAAGGGTGCGTAGGCCCCCTAGTGTAAATTTGGGACCCCCTAATATCTCGGAAACTACTAGAGCTAGACAGTTGAAATAAAAATGCAATTAGATATGCCAAAGTTTTCTTCTTGGGTATAAAAATTTTTCCGCAATAGGGCACCTAGAAGGCGCAGCGCCCCCTAATGTAAATTTGGGATCACCCTAATATCTCGTAAAGTACTAGAGATAGAAAGCTGAAATTAAAAAAATAAACAATTAGATATTGTGAAGTACTCGCTTACCGTCCAAAAATTTCTCCGCTAGGTCGTCAAAGCTTCGTAGGTCCCCCTAGTGGAAATTTGGAACCCCCCTAATATCTCGGAAACTACTAGAGCTAAAAAGTTAAAATTAAAAACGCAATTAGATATGCCAGAGTACTCGCTTTGGTTATATAAATTTTTCCGCTAGGGGGCAACGAGGGGGCGCAGCGCCCCGTAATGTAAATTTGGGACCACCCTACTATCTCGTAAAGTACTACAGATAGAAAGCTGAAATTATAAAAAAACAATTAGATATTGTGAAGTACTCGCTTTGCGTATGAAAATTTCTCCGCTAGAGGGCGTCCACGGTTTGTAGGCGCTTTAGTGTAAATTCGGGACCCCCTTATATCTCTGAAATTACTAGAGCTAGAAAGTTGAAATTAAAAATGCAATTAGATATGCCAAAGCACTCGTTTTGGGTATGAAAATTTTCCGCTAGGGGCATCCTGGGGGCGCAGCGCCCCCTAATGTAAATTTGGGACCACCCTAATATCTTGTAAAGTACTAGAGATAGAAAGCTGAAATTAAAAACACAATTAGACATTGTGAAGTACTCGCAAAGCGTACGAAAATTTCTCGGCTAGGGGCGTCAAAAGTGCGTACGCCCTCTTAGTGTAAATTTGGGACTCCCCAATATCTCGGAAACTACTACAGCTAGAAAGTTGAAATTAAAAAGTCAATTAGATATGCCATAGTACTCGCTTGGGGTATAAAATTTTTTCCGCTAGGGGGCATTTAGGGGCGCAGTGCCCCTGATGTAATTTTGAAACATCGCTAATAACTCGGAAAGTACTGGAGTTGGAAAGTTGAAATTAAAAACACAATTAGATATTGTGAAGTACTCGCTTTGCGTACGAAAATTTCTCCGCTAGGGGAGGTCCAGGGTACATAAGCCCCATAGTGTAAATTCGGGACCCCCATATATCTCGGAAAGTACTAGAGCTAGAAAGTTACAATTACAAAAGCAATTAGATATGCCAAAGTACTCGTCTTGGGTATAAAAAAATTCTCCGCAAAGGGGCATCCAGGGGGGCGCAGCTCCCCCTAATGTAAATTTGGGACCCCTAATATCTCGTAATGTACTAGAGATAAAAAGCTGAAATTAAAAGCACAATTAGATATTTGAAGTACTCGCTTATCGTACAAACATTTGTCCGCTAGGGGGCGTCAACGGTGCGTAGGCCCCTTAGTATAAATTTGGGACCCCCCTGATATCACGGAAACTACTAGAGCTAGAAAGTGGAAATTAAAAACGCAATTAGATATGCCAAAGTACTCTTTTTGGGTATAAAAATTTTTCCGCCAGAGGGCATCCAAAGGGGCGCAGCGCCCCCTAATATAAATTTGAGACCCCTTAATATCTCGTAAAGTACTAGAGATAGAAAGCTGAAATTAAAAACACAATTAGATATTGTGAAGTACTCGCTTAGCGCACGAAAATTTCTCCGCTAGGGGGCGTCAAGGGTGCGTAGGCCCCCAAGTGTAAATTTGGGACCCCCCTAATATCGCAGAAACTACTAGAGCTAGACAGTTGACATTAAAAATGCAATTAGATATGCCAAAGTATTCTTCTTGGGTATAAAAATATTTCCGCAATACGGCACCTAGAAGGCGCAGCGCCCCCTAATGTAAATTTGGGACCACCCTAATATCTCGTAAAGTACTAGAGATAGAAAGCTGAAATTAAAAAAAAACAATTAGATATTGTGAAGTACTCGCTTAGCGCACAAAAATTTCTCCGCTAGGGGTCGTCAAAGCTGCGTAGGCCCCCTAGTGGAAATTTGGAACCCCCCTAATATCTCGGAAACTACTAGAGCTAAAAAGTTAAAATTAAAAACGCAATTAGATATGCCAGAGTACTCGCTTTGGTTATATAAATTTTTCCGCTAGCGGGCAACAAGG
>Ga0209149_1002828_pt1 | contig 10032 bp, 2 predicted proteins | sample WorMetTyACAVOLI2_FD_187423 | JGI IMG/M metagenome (GOLD analysis project Ga0209149, IMG submission 187423) | Marine gutless worms symbiont microbial communities from Max Planck institute for Marine Microbiology, Germany - Olavius algarvensis... ... | reverse complement strand
CCCAGGAATTCAACGGTACAAATTTCGACCCCCTGGGGTGACCCCTAACCGGGGAATGGGCCCCCCGTGAGGCGCTTTTTGTCAAATTACTTTGACCTCTTGTTTGTTTTTAATGCAGTCTAGGCTTTGACGAGCGGCGGGTTTCGTATCGTCTCCGATACACTTGTTATTTTTCTGCCACGTTTTGAATGCCACTACGTGATCAGCATCTGCAATTGTTATATCGATCGATAAAGTTAGTGTATACGCTATGTGGGGTTCCGGACATTTCCCCTGTATAGGCCTGGACATGTTCCACCCGAACATATTCCCCATGCAGTTCCTCCCTAGACAGTTTCCCCTTACTTCTAACATTACCCCCTTCCACCACCAACATCCGCCAGTCTGTAATATAAAGCGATCTACCGCTAACACGTACAGAATTTGTAGAAGTGGATCGGTTAGGGTCAGCAGTACGGGTTAGTGCCAGTTTTTAAATTTTCGTTGTCCTAGGTGGGGAGGGAGATTGTCCAGGGGAAATGTCCTACGCCCACCCTATGTGTTTGGCGTGATGCGTTGACCAGTGAACAGTGGACGGCTGTGTTCTACAGTCTGGCATCAAAGAGTTGGTTGGAAGGCTTTTGTTGATGCTGGAGGCACGTTACGTTACCGGTAGGTTCATGCCAGCCTGTAACGAGCCATATAGTACAGTAGCCTAGTCTGTTAACCCTTTATGGTCACATTAGAACCGCAGAGCAACGGACCATTATACAGCAATACGGTGATTGGTACACTGGCCGTTGATGGGTGGGCTGTTACATTTGGTACCTAACAAGGAGGGACGTGGGCGGGCTGCGGCACCGCCCAGTCCCCTCCTCGCTGTACCAAATGTAACAGCCCACCCATTAACGGCCAGTGTACCAACTTCATATCATTTGATGTGGCACTATAATTGCCTCTGCACTCTAACGGGTTAGGCCTAAACTAAAACGAAATGTTCAAAACGTAAGATTGAGATCATTTCAAGTTGCGGTATGCAGTTCGGTGTTTGTTACAGTCGCAGACTAAGTCCGGTGACAGAGAAAGCTGTGTTCCTAAACTGTCGCAGTTGTTGACGCCAGCAGACATAAAAATGTCATCTGCACTCGACATAAAAAATTGGTTGACATTGTCCGGCCGGACTCACTGTCGCTTATTTACACGTGTTATTACGTCATTGATACCATTTCGATGAGTCATCTTGTTCGATGCTCGGCAGGACGTTGATGAACACGGAACGAGTGAGTGGTACGTATAGGTCGGCTCGGCTGGTGTTTGGCTGAGCAAGCGCTGTGTGTGGTCGTGCCAGTCGATGAAACCAACTCTATCGATTATTGAGTCAGTCTACTCGGCTCCAGCTGTCGCGGCAAATAGACCGGCCGCCGCGCCTGACTATGGCCGTCCATGGCTGACTTGCTCTGCGTCTTTCACGTTGGTTATATTGCTTTCGTCCGTGCAGCGTGGCTATCTCTGCCCTGCTTGTTAGGACTTCGGCTTCTGTTGCAGTCAGATGAGCGGCAGTAGCCGTTTTGCCTCTCAGGCACGCGACGTCGACGTCACGTTCCTGTTCCTCATCTCTCGAGTACCTCTTCTCTATATGTTGCATGAGAGTTCACTCACTTACTGCAAGTTAACTCTTTAGTGGCCACATTAAAACCGCACAGCAACGGACCATTATACAGAAATACGGTGATTGTTAAACTGGCCGTTGATGGCTGGGCTGTTACATTCGGTACAGCGATGAGGGGCGTGGGCAGGCTGCGGCTCCGCCCAGTCCCCTCCTCGCTGTACCAAATGTAACAGCCCACCAATCAACGGCTAGTGTACCAACTTCATGTTATTCGACGTGGAAATGTAATTGCCTTTGCAGTCTAAAGGGTTAACCGGATGTGTTCATAATAAATGTGAAAGTTCAGCCCATTTTGCAGTAAGTAAAGCAAACGGAAAACAATCATTATATCCGTGTTGTCTGCAGTCAAAACGTATCTGTGAATTGTACTCAGGCCTTTAATCTCATCGCTGTACCAAATGTAACAGCCGACCCATCAGCGGCCAGTGTACTAATCACTGTATTGTTGTATCATTGTACAACAATACAGTGATTGCTTTGCGGTCTTAATGTACCCGTTAAGCAGCTCGAAGATATAAAGAGAAAAATGGTGGTACATTTAGCTTAAGACATCAGATGCATATAATTCGTTCTTTGAGTAAAGCTCATATTTCTGGCTGACGCGTTGTCATCCAGCTGTGACATGAATTTCACGTATTTTGGACATGCAGTTCAGCCTGGCCATGCTGACTGCTAGACGACTGATTTGGGCCTGTTTGGAAACCAATCTTCTATGTCCTCGTCACACCTAGTTTTTATTTTCCATTTCCTACTTCTTCATCGTATAAACTCGTATTTTTGTGTAGGAAGTCTGCATATTTTCACTTTAAATTATGCAAAAATTTGAAATCACCAGTTGCGTAGAGAATTGTGTGTGTGTGCAGTTCTACTTTGCGCAGGACTTACTGACTGTACCAAATTTCTGGTAACCTGACCCCCAAAATTGTGTCTTGGCGCTTATCAAACTTTTATTTGTAATAACAAAATTTTCCAGTTTGAATAGTTTTGTTGTTGTAAGCAAATTCTTTGTCGTTTCAGAAAATATTTACTTGCACCAACTGCGTATTTTTATTTGATGTTGTCAGCTAATTCACTCAACCAAATTCGTTTTTACTGCGCAACGCGTATGCATAGCGCGGACTATGTCATGGCAAGATGTCTGTCCGTCTGTTTGTCCGTCCGTCCGTCCGTCTGTCCATCCGTCCTTCACACGCCAGTATTCTGTCTAAACGGTTATTCATATCCTCAAACTTTTCCCCCCACCATTCTAGTTTTAATGGCAATACTCCGACGGGGACCCTCCTAACAGGTCGTCGAATATAAGGGGGTATGAAAAAATTACGATTTTCGACCAGTATCTCGATTTATCTCGGAAATGATGCAAGATAGAGCCATAGTTACTGTGGAAGGCAAATAGCAAACTGCACCAAAGTCGAATGGTAGCAGTTTGAATGACCTTGAGTGACCTCTAACGCAAATTTCAAGGTCATGATATTATTCAATGTCAAATAACTCAAAAACGGTACAAGAGCCATATTTACAAATGGCAGACCAGTAGAAAGTCGTATATGGTTTATCGAACGGCGCCATTTTCAATGACCTTGAACAGCCCCTAACCCAGTTTTCAAGGTCACGTTGTTCTTTATGCTGAATATCTCACAAACGGTTAAAGATACGACCATAGTTACTATGGGAGGCGAATAGGAAACCGCACCCAAGCTTTCGAATGGTATGAGTTTGAATGACCTTCAGTGATGTATAACCCAGATTTCAAGGTCGCAATTATTCAACGTCAAATAACTCGAAAAGGGTACAACATAGAGCTATACTATAAAGGCAGGCATTGATGTAATTGCTGGTAAAACTTTGTGATCCATGCACCACGCCTGAGCGCCTTGCATGTACTACAAAAATGAGCGCTATGTAAATACACTTACCTTTACCTTTACCTTTTACTTACAATGGCCGACTAATAGAAAGTGGTATATGATCTATCGAACGGCGCCATTTTCAGTGACCTTTCGAAAGACCCCTACCCCCGGTTTCAAGGTCATGCCATTCTTTGACGCTGAATATGTCAGAATACAGACATAATTTCAATGGAATACTAATAGGGACTTACACACGCCCTGCTCAGAAGTGTCATTTCGAACGACCTTGAGTGATTTAGCAAAATATTAAATGACACGAAGCGTCCTGCAGTCTGTCTGCAGGACAGAACAGACTGCAGACAGACAATGAATTAGCAATTTACGTCGTATATTTATATTCTTTTGTCCGTTTGATCAGTGTGTCAGTAGTCAGCATGGAATGCAATGTCTGTCCCAGGCAGCGCCAGATAGTTTTATATAGGGGTTCAAAATCCAGGGAGTTTGGGGACTGAGGTGCGCCAGTGGGGGTTCTGAGGCAAAGCCTTGGTAGGTTCTAAGTCCCCCGGAATCTGAAACTTTTTTATTATATCTGTAGCAATTACGATTATCTGGCATGAGCCTATGCACCTTTAAAGGTCCATCAGTGACATGTTTTTCAGGGTGTTACTGTCCCCCGGTCATGGAATGTCATAGAAAGTCATGGAAAGACCATTTTCCAGGCCTGGAAAGTCATGAAAAATGATCGTAAAGTCGTGGAATTTTTATAAATATTTGCATAAATTAGTAGTCATAATGTAAAACCAATGATTCACTGTGTGCTGAATTGCCGACGCCATAGACAACTGGCAACAGCTGACAACAATCAGCTGATCAGTGACTTGCTGTCGCCCACAGTTGTGGACAGTCCGCAACTGTCACCAATCCAGTGCCTATAGGTTATGGATTTGCGTAATTTTTTTGTCGTGGAAAATCAGTGTTGAGAGATGGGACATCCTGATTTTTGTACTGGGATGGAGATTCTCCAAGGCTTTGGGTCCGGATCCCCTTAGAGAATCCCAAGACTTGGTGTCCAGACCTCTGGGCCATCCCACTCACTTCTCCTGATCTGTGTCACATAGGTATTTTATTATCAGTCAACTAGTGGTAGCATATGCATTTTGTCATAGAATAGCACAAATACAGTTGGCTCTTGATGTCACTTCACTATTGTTTTGAAGTTTTATGTTATTATGACTGTTATTTCTCACGATTTTGTTGGTATTTCGTGTAGCTTATGTTTGTCAGTTCGTCGGCTTGAAGTCGTTCTTGTTCACTGAATGTTGTTACAGTAGTTTAATTGATTTGGTCGCAAATGATAATAATCGGTAGAAGTTACAGTGTAAACAGTGTAACTCCTCTGTACTGTACTAGTGTTTTCCTGGCTCTTTGCTCGCACCTGCTCTAGCGGTATTGGACACAACATGTATGTGACTTACCGATGCAGATCGGCCTTAGGAAAAAGAGCACATACCAATAACTGCATGATAGAGTTATGATGAAGTTTATTCGTCGTAATGACAACGTTATGATTTACTGGAAAATGGCAAAATGTCTGTAGTACTTTTGTCCTAAGAAATGCCGTCTATCTACACCGCAGTTTGTTGCTAACTGGCGACAAAATATGTAGGCGCATTATGAGTTAATGGCAGTAAAGATAAAAGTTACTGAATGATGTTGTGGGACCGCCAAAATTGATGTCAGCTGATGGCTGATAGGTTCTGATAGTTATTCTGCGACTGCATCGTGCCTGTGTGTGTGTGTGGTGTACAATGTATAAATGGTGACCGTGAGTGTTTTGTATTTTGTTAATTCTGCGCATCCCAGGGAGAGACACACAGCTTTCAGGTGGCTTCTGTTTATTGTAGATCAGCCGATAAGTGTTGTTTCGTTATTGTTCAACACTTCAGCTGTAGAACTGACAGTGCCCTTGTGCTTCTCCATTCAAATTTAGCATCTTATAGCGTGCAACACTGTGCAAGCATGGTATAATGATTTAGTGGCAGTTCCATGTTTCTATCTGTTACACCCGTGGACTGTATCGAAATGTTTGAACGTATGATCAGACTTTCTTTGCCACCTGGTAGCACCATTATTCTAGTCTGTAGCTCCACTGCTAGCCAGCAGAGCTTAAATAGTATTGGTGATTGATGTTGGTGTCGTCAAACTTTTTTCAGATTGCTACTCCTGCAGTTTTTGTCTGATTCTCGCAAAACTTGGCACACTTAATCTGTGTGCCAATATGCCAAAAACGTGAAACAGATTGTCAAAATTTTGATTTAAAAGTACTTGTGGCGAATTTTTTAAATTTCAAATTTAGACTTAATTTCTAAACAGCAGCAGCAGCAGTTATCTAGGCCGACAAGCCACCCTCTAGTCTTGCACCTAACATCTTGACGAAATTCTGACGCGATCACTCTCACCAAGGTATTATATACGTTAATTTGTGATTTTTACTCAGTATCTGCCTATATGTTAGAACGATACAATATAGGCATATAGTTACTGTGGAACACTAATAGGAAGTCATATAGTAGATGTATTATTTATCTAACCCTGTAATTGCCAAACATTTAACAGTCATTACAGCTGCTAGAAACCTATCCAGGGCAAGTATGTCTAAAAATAGATCACATGTAATCTCTGACACTAGTTACAACCACCATGACGTTGTCTGTGAGCTGCTACTTTTGCTGTTCTGTTTGAACTGAAGGATTTTTCAAGGTTATTTACAGTCATGCAGACTGTGAATTCTCGTTGTCTGTTGAAGATCATTCAAGGTCGAAATAGGAAAACTTTTAACAGGAAGTGTATGAATACAGTGCGCGTATTTGTAACGTGACACTGTGACAACTTTTTGTGGATTTTTATGGATGACAACATTTCTAAATAGTATGGAGTGTCGCTCGGTTTCTTTGAGCTTATTGTTGTCATACTGTGTAGTACATATCAGTGCCGAGTGCTGCATTTTCCTACCTCATGTGCTGACACACCGTTGGCAAGGATAGGGTTTTTGTCCAATTGTGATATACTAAAAACCAGTGAGCATATTCATTTTGAACACGTTGCATTGTTAATTGTGATTAATTGTCTTATTCACTGCATGTGTTGGGTCAGATCAGCAAGTTAAAAGTGGGAGGGTTCTACTTCGCATTGGAGTGCACCATTATTATAGCTTGTAGTTTACCAGTTCACAGTAGTTCAGCAGGCAGTCATAGTTGTAGTAACACTGTGTGATGTTGTCATGTTGAGTGAAACGCGTTTCTACACTGTGTCCGGAAAAAAACATGTGACTATGTCTTTAACGATAATTTGAACTAGAACTGTCCGTTTAAAACAATTTTTGGTACACTTATTAATAAAGCTATAGGCCATCGACAGATGTTTTTATTAACCCACCTTACCTATTTAGTACAGTTACTTCACCTTGGTAAACTGTCGAGATATAAGTATCAGTAAAAATTAAATAAAATCATGAAAATTTCACTGGAAGATGCAAAATCTCTTATCTGTCAAAGCAGTATAGTACACAAAGGCTGTTGAGTGAATTTCCCGCCAAGAGTTGGAAACATGGAAAAATCGACAGTCTGCTGAAGAGAATCCGTAAGACGGGTACAATCTGGCAACCAGGCAGCAGCAGATCGCGTTAGGAGTGTATGGTGACCAGAACATTGAGAAGGTGAAAAACCTCATGATCAGTGAGGAGGACAAGCCAACCGTGCACTGATAAACTTATGAGATTTTGCATGTAAGTGGCATTGCCAGTTCAAGTGTGCACTGGATAATTCACCCTGATCCTCCAGCTCACGTGGTTCAAACGACGTCGTGCTCAGCTCTTGTATGAAGCTCTTTTGCTGATAAACAACCTCATCATCTGCAATAAAAATTGTTTTTTTTCTAAGCCAGAAGTTACTAAGTTAGTAAAGTAATATAGTGACAGTTTTGGATTTTGATATAATATCCAGTACTGTAGCATTAGGAAAATCAGTAATTTAAAGCTAAATTCATTATATTTAGGTCTCGACAGTTTCCCAAGGTGAAGTAGCTACTCAAAAATAGGTGAGTTTTGATAAATAGAAACTTCTGACAGTGGCGTGTGGTCTTGATAATAAGTGTGCCAAAAGTTTTTGTAAAGAGACAGTTCTAGTACAACTTATTGTCAAAGACATGGTTACATGTTTGTTTTGAGGCGTGACGAAACAGTATGTTGTGTGCATGTCAGCACTGCATGTAGATGTAAGTTGTAGTTCTGCGATGAATGAAAGATGACAAGCTGGCACGGCCATACTCTTTGTCTCTTTTTCATTTTCATCCTCTTTATCCACGACGTCTGGCACTGAATGACCTATTTTTGTGCTGATGTGCCATTAATAACCTACTGTCTCTCTGCACGACGTCTGGCCATACTTCCTTAGACAAAACAGAAATCTGTCATGGTTAATGAAAGGTGTTATAACCTTTCCAGTTTGTTCTGGCGTTTTACATCAGTTTTTTTGCTGTTTTTGGTTATTTGCTGTTTAACGTTGCGAGTGTCAGTGACTCACTGTTGTCTTTCAGTTCTGTCTATGTCAACGCAAACACAACTTATGAAACCAGCTCGGACATTAAAATGCCCACAAAACGAATGTGCGCTATTTTTGCCAGCTATAAGACATAGATTTCCACTTTTTCATATGGCTGTTTTTGGAATTTGTACTCTGCTATAAGCACTGTTTACTGTATACGTGTCGCTACGTGGTAACGGCTTCTTAAGCATTAGACCAGCAGTGTACAGAGTCTTGCATTACTCTATGAGGCATGGAATACAAACTATGGAATTATTTTACGGTACAGTTTTTAGTGGCGATTAAGATGTATGTAAAATTATCTTAAAACAGTTTCACATTTTTATGGTTTCAAGAGTTCGGAGCACACGTAGTTACTGCGGAAAATTTGCAGATTGACTAATCAGGGAGAACACTGCAGAGAGGACGGTCTTGCATGTAGACCACTGTGACTGTAGTAATGAACTGATGGTGTGTCGTGTGAGTGTTCTACCATGATGAGCTATCTGTTTGTGTGTAACCTAGTCACAGCCCCCGCACCTTTGACAAAAAGTGTCACCACTGGAATAATCCCAAATAATGGCGTCCGTAGATAAGTAGTACCTCGGAGATCAACTGCTTGCAATTCGATCGCAAACTTGAGCTAACTTGACATTAATACATTGCATCAATTAAATATTCTTTCGCGCAAGCAATTGAAATATTGCCAAAAATTAACGCGTTTAATCAATATTACTTACGCAAGCAGGAACTTGTTTACTTCTGCGCGATGTAGTTGTGATGCGGTTTATTCCTCCGCCCAATAGCAGCTCGTCTTTTGAAGTGTCCGCCATTATTTTGGATTGTAATTTTGATGACATTTTCGTCTGCGCAGTTGATACTTATTGTTCAGTCTAGAATTATATATTCTATTGTCTGTGGACCTAGTAGTATGGTGTATGTCGTAGTTATCTGTTTAATTTCTCAGTTAGTCAGTCTAGATGTATGTTGGTTGTGTGTACTGCTGGCTGACTGAAGGAGGAGGATTCCTTGGCAAAGGTGAGACACTGGCTGCTCGTGGTGTGGGTTTTATTGTAATATTGCAGTGGTCTAGAAGTTTTTTGTTTGCATTGTCTGTGAGTCTGGCCGTCAGTGTCTTGTCAAGAACTTGGCAGTCGTGCTGCAAACTATGTTGTTTTTACTCAGTGACTGATTAGCGTCCAGGGGCCCACTTAACAAAGCATCTTAAGGTTTTCGTAATCTTTTCCAAGTCTTCATAATTTTATTATAAATATTTCTCAGGTTTTTAATAAGTCACTGAGTTAAGATGTCGTCGGATTTTCTGAAGATTTTTTAGTTAATTTTCAATTGCTGATTTAGAATTCCTAAGTTATTTTAAGAAGAAACTATTGTCTGGCAATAATGGCAGACAGTTGTTTCCTAAGTTTTTCTTAAGACATTTATAATATTTTGCTACAATTAGACTGCATAATTTAGTTGTCTACAAGTCGGCGAGTTCATGAAGTAGCGTAAATAATGTCACTGTTGTTGTTTAAATTAATGATGTGCTAAATTTGCACTTTTATAACAGCCATTAGCTGTTCGGAAGTTTATCTTACCTGAAACGTTTGGTAAGATTTTTAAAATCTCAGAAATTTGCCACTTTCTGAAGTTTTTCTGATGTTTTGCTAAGATATTTGTAAGTCTCTGAAGTTCCTGAGATCTATGTGAGATGTTTCAAAATTCAGGCTCCCGTTTTTAAGCGCCTCACTTTACGTTAGTAAAAGAGGCGCTTATTGAGATAGGCTGTGTCGTGACGTCGTTGGTTGGTTGGTCGTTGGTCGTTGGTTGATTGGTTGGTCGTTGGTTGTCACGCGCGTGCACTGTGGCCAAACGGTGCATCCTAGGCCTATAGTTACTTCTTCTTCTTCTCGTATGCGTGTCATTTACCATAATTGGTCAGCCACGAAACAGC
>Ga0209149_1002827_pt1 | contig 10032 bp, 2 predicted proteins | sample WorMetTyACAVOLI2_FD_187423 | JGI IMG/M metagenome (GOLD analysis project Ga0209149, IMG submission 187423) | Marine gutless worms symbiont microbial communities from Max Planck institute for Marine Microbiology, Germany - Olavius algarvensis... ... | reverse complement strand
GCTTACAGCGCTCCCCCAGACCCCCTAGCTGGATTTAAGGGGGCCTACTTCTAAGGGGAGGGGAAGGGACGGGGGCAGGGAAGGGGAGGGCAGGGGAAGAGAGGGGAGGGGAGGATCTCGCCATACCAATCCACATTTGCTTCCGGCGGCCATGGATAAATTAGATTCAAAAGTTGGATGGCTGAATTTCAGCTGACATATTTACAGCTTGATTTTCGTCTGAGCTGAATTTTTCAACAACTTCATGGTGCATTATTTGTCTATTTACCTGCACCAACAATAGGCCTAAGCAAAAGTGTAGTAAAGTCGAGTTGACAGTATTAGAACATCCAGTCAGACTCAGAGCATACAAAACATAATAAATCTGGCAGCAAACGCAGCTCTGAATCACATGTTAAATTATATAGATTCCTTATTAACACAGTTATTACCGGCGATGCTTGTCATCATCCATTGTCGGTGCCGTCGTCTACCATAGTTACTCGGAACATAAAACAGAAGTTGGTCTTTGGTAAGATTATTAGATTAAGTTAGATTTATGCTTGTTTGGAGGGTTAAAATGCAGAAAGTCTGGCAGTTATGAGCCCCCCATGCTGTCGGGGTCTGGAGCAAAGTCCCAGCTGCCAAATCATGCTGATGGCTTTATGTTGCATGCCAGAATGAACATAACTTGAAGCAAAGTTAAATGAACAGTAAAACTTGCTTTATGCATGCAATAAGTGAGTACAAGCAACGCTGCTTAACTAGAAAAGTTGGTTAAAATGGCCGCCTGCTTGTGTGGTCTATGTAGCTTTATTATAGCACAAATTTGTCATTTACTGTAACACGTCACCTTTATCTGTTAGTCTCGTTACGCCTATGTTACAAGTCTGCCACGGGGCACGGACTTTCAGCTTGTAGCAATTATGGCAATAGCTCATCACAGACTACACTGGCCAGGCCCACACCAGTCCCAAAACTATTTGTCAATGACAATGACAAGCATTTCACTCTCATACACTGTTACATATATCATAATTCACCAAACTGTACATCACAATTTTTACATCAACTTCGCTACACAATGTAAATACAAATTATATTACAAAGTAGTACACTAAATTCAGAGTAGATTCTACAAGACTGGAACACCAACACGACACACCTGCTGCTCATTTACTTGTCGTACACACAGCACACGGATAAAATGGCTTACCAAGTTACCAGTACCTAAATACAGTACAGGTAAACCAATGCAACATGGGTCGGACAGTAACTTGCTCAAACCAATAAAACATGCATGCAAGGAGAGAGGTCGTCTGAATCTACATCCAGCCGTGGTACCCAGCTTTACGCTTCTTGTTATCATTTTCAGAAGAACATGTACAATTGATGCAAGACCTTGGTACATTCTATTCAGAATGCCAAGGCCACTAGTGTTCCAGACTCCATACATGCCTTAAATTCAACCCAGTATCAATCACGTACATATCATTTTATCAAAGACAAGATTACAACAACAAGAACACAGCAACGACACACATCGATATAATAAACACTCACGACCACGTAGTGACAAAATAGCCGACAATCAGTGTATATAATGATGTTTTTCCAGTCAGCTAATCAATGGATGATAAACGTTCAAGATAGTGGGATGATGTCAGTACAATGCAAGATATGCGAGTGAATAAACAGACAGAATACTGTGAATCCATATTCCATATATTCCATAATAAGTCCATATTAAGTCCAATGTACACTGCGTTCCAAAAAAAATGTGACCACATGTTTGATGATAAGTTGAAGTAGAACTGTCCGTTTACAAAGACAAAGATTTTTGGCACACTTACTACCAACAGTATAGGCCATCGACAGGTATTTTTACTTTCCCACCTCATCTATTTCGTGCAGCTACTTTCCCTCGGGAAACTGTTGTGACCTAAATATCAGAAAGTTAGCGTTATATTGCTGATTTTCTCAATGCTACAATACTAGGATATTAACTGCAAAATTGTCACCATATTATTTTGCTTACTTATTATACAACTTATGGTTTATAATAAAACAATAACGAGATTTACTGCAGACGATAACGTTGTTTATCAGTGAGACGGGAAATACGATTGGCTTCAGACAACAGCTGAGCACGACATGAATTATATTTCTGTATACACTTGAACAGAGAATGGCAGTTTCATGCGAAATCTAATGAGCTGACCGATGCCTTTTTCGCTTGTCCTCCTAAGCACAAGGTCCTTCACTGCTACGTGACAAACACGGTCTACCGCTGCCTGGTTGCGGGACAATTGTACCCGTCTTGTGGCTTCTGTTCAGCAAACTGTCGATGCTTCCAAGTTTCCAACCCTTGTCGGGCAATTCACTGAACAGCCTTCATGCACCATACTGCTTTGACAGATAAGAGATTTTTAATCAGAATCACATCTTCCTGTGAAATTGCATGATTTGAGTTTAATTTTTGCTGATATTTAGGTCTTCACCATTTCTCAAGGTAAAGTAGCTGCACTAAATAGGTGAGGTGGAAACATAAAAACATATCTCGATGGCCTATACTCTTAGTAATAAGTGTGCCAAAAATCTTTGTAAACGGACAGTTCTACTTCAGCTAATCATCAAAAACGTGGTCACATGTTTTTTTTAGGAACACAGTGTAGATATCACTTAATATTCATCACAAATCTGCATTTAAAGGTTCCAGCTAGACCTCAATTCTGCATCAAACTTTGCTTATTTCAGCTTCTGTTAGACCATTGTCGTTTTAGGTTCCTAGTGACAAACAACATATTTACAACATAATATAAATCATAGCTGTACTTCTTCAGGTTCTCAGCCAAAGGACAAGTATCAAGCACCAATCTCTCCATGCTCTTTGACACTGCAATCTCTTTCAAGTTCTGGTATGCATACCCATTATCCCTTCTCATCATCCCATCTAGTGTTCTACATTGTGTCTTCCACTTTGCTCCTTTCCTGTTATTCTTCCTTCAAGAATATCTTTTAACAATATATCACCATGCATTGTATGGCCAACCCATGTTGCTTGTTCTCTAAATTAATTAAACAAACTGCATCATTATTCTAGTACTCTTTCTATATGCTCTTCTGTCAAACACCACGATCAGATGCATATAACGGTACACTCCACACAAACACCTTGATTATCATCTTTTTCAAATCTTCACTGAGAGAATTCTTCAACACTGCTTTTTACTGAAATTGCATTTTAGCCAGTCTATTCTTGATTTTATCTCAACATGACATCTTTTATCTCCTTCACTTGCTCCAACAAAGCCTAATTCACTTTTATTATCAAATTTGTTGGTTTGCCTAGACTGTCATGATATCTGAATACCGGGTATCTTCATTTTAAATTTCTCTGCATGAGTCAATCTGTCCAAGTCCTCTTTTTGTATCTGCTAACACAGCCTGATCATCTGCAAAACGTATGGCTTGTAAGAGGTTCCCTTCTACTGCAGTACCATCCTCGCAGTTCTCCATGGCCATCTTCAGCAGTTCATCACATAGATTAAACAGCTGTACAGCCTTGTCTGGTGCCCCGACTTACAATACAAGGTTGTGACTGCTCACCACCTAAAGACTGCTGGTTGTTAAGCAGCCTTTCACGACAGCGAGAGCGGTTTACTGCATCAGTGCTGTCCATCTGTTCGTCTGTCGCCAAAATGCAAAAAAAAATGTGATTTTCTCAAAAACTAAGTAATTTAGAGCTATGGTCTCTATTGACGACCTACAGGAAGTCGTACATAGGCTATTCAAAGAACCTATTATTGGATCTCTACAATCCAAGATGGCTGAGATCCACCATCTTGAAAATCGAAGTGACATCATTTTTTTTTGCCGAGGGTGGTCTGATTTGGATAAAATGTTAGAGACTGGTGCAGAATGACATGTCGACTGTGGTGATGTGGTCGAAATCAAAACCAGCTGTAGAATTCTAATATGGCAGACGTTTGGGCGAATTCAATGGCATGTCATCCCAGAGCCACGTATCACATTGCAGGGTTGCTGCCATGTGGTGAATTCACTGTTATGATTCCATAGCCACACTGCAGGGTGCAGTCACCTGGCAAAATTAATGTCATGATCGTGCTACATTGCAGGCTGCAAGAATTCCTTTCCCCTATATTAAATTCGTTTTTCGCCATATTTTATTTTTTTTTTGTTTTTAATGCAGTTTAGGCTTTGACGAGCGGCGGCTTTCGTATCATCTCCGATGCACTTGTTTAGTATACAAATTCTTGATAAGTCGTCTGTCTTTCCAGTCCACACCTACTCTCTTTAGTGCTGCCACCAAAACTGACCAGTCTACATGGTCAAAGGCCTTCTCATAGTCTACAAAGCAGATATGAAGCTGCTTACCATGTTCAATGCATATTCTGCCAGCATTCTTAGGGAATCAACTATGTCTCAGGTGCCTCTTCCCTTCTTGAATCCAACCTTCTGCCTTCACCGTTGCAACTTTTGATTCTATTACTGCACTATGACTGAGCAATTGTTGCTTAACTGTACAAGAATAAATACTCTTTGTCAAGTATCTCAATAGCATTCAGTAGATTATACTGCAAAAAGTGTACACATGCAAATATTTGATCAGCTCCAGTAGTTCTCAGTCTTAACTTCTAGTATACAGCACAGCTATAGCATCATTTACATTATCTATCAAAGAGGCAAAGAGGGAAAAGTCATCAGAATGCCATCAAACTGTTATGTAATAAAATATCATATTATTATTATTATTTTAAATTTCTACGCATCTCTTGTTCATAATGCTTTAAGTACATGTGAACCTGTGAAACTCAGGAGACCTAGACATTCACAGATCACAATATTCAATACCCAGCAGAACACAAAACTTATACTGAAGCTCAACAAATCGCAAGCAAACTATTACTGATTGCAAACAAATTATCAGGGATCCATCTGCACTATAAATTTCCAACCTAAACAGTATCATTAATCTTATCATCACACACTTTGTCTGTTGTTTCTAAATGTACTTTCTTTGCAGGAATTTCTTCAGTACTGTTATTCTGCACTGATGCAGCTGAGACACTATCTACACTTGCTAGATTTTTTGCCTCAGAATTGTTGCTCAGTTTGCGTCTCATAGAACGCAAGATTGGTCGACCAATATCAGCCAAATCTTCATACAATTTTTTCACTACTTCTGCTGTTACCTCGTCTGCCTTCACGGTAGGAATTTGTGTTTCAGGTGCAGCTACATGCTTCTTTCTAGCAGACGAACTACCAGATGTACAGTTATTGTTCATCGCCGAGACGTTTGCACTAGACCTTTTCTTCTGCCCACCCGAGGGACTGACAACTCCAGAAGAATTGTGTTTCCTCTGCAAACTTTGTGAACTTCCTGATTTTGCCATCACAGGTTTCTTACCTGCCATGTCAGCAGCTACATAGTTTCTGCACTGGCCAGCAGCTGAAGCTGTTTGTGCACTGTCGGAAAACTTCTTTCTAACATCACAAGGTGCATCAGAAGAGGCACCAGCTTTCCAATCACCACGGGCAGATAGTTGCATGATATGCTGTGTTGTTGGTTCACGAGTGTCATCTGCCTTGAAATACCGTGCTGTCGTAAGTGCCTGCAGTACAGTGCGCAGTACATCGTAGTTGGCGAAAATATCAGAATGTTGTTCAACCATATGTTCTTCAAAAGCACGACCACTGTTCACTTTACGATTACAAAGACAACAGAGTTTAGCGTGGTACATTTCGAGCAATGTGACATTATGGCAGGCACTAAAATGACTCAAAGGATTTGACGTCTGACTACCACCACAAAGATGACAGCGTGCAACAACTGGAGTCGCTGGTGTGCCACTTGTGAAACTGGTAGCTAATGCTCGGTTATGTGCAAGAAGCAGATGCCTAGACAGGCCTTGATAAGTCCAAAATCGACCATTACACACATCACACTTCATCCATGGTTCTTTGTTGCGCATGGTTGTGCGGCACAACTCAACATGATGTGCTGAACGAAAATGACCCCACAATGCTTCTCGGCCATCCACTAGTTTGCCACATATTTCACAGATGAGGCTTGGCATAACTGACTGATTGTAAGAGCCGCTTGCATGGCCAGCAGGTATCTGTTGCCTTAAAGAACTGAGCAGTGTCCGTACTGATGGTGGCCCACTGGTGGAAAATGAAGCATTAGCTGATGTATTAGACTGCATCAATGGCACTGTACCCTGCTGTTTTCGATCTGAAGATCGATACATTAATGGGATGTCACAGTCTCCTGGCAACGGCTGCAAGTTAGTAGTTAACGAGAATTTCTTCATGCATTTCTCGACATGCAATGCGAATCGTACTGAGCTCCTGTGCTCAAACATACAGTTTTTGCAGGCATATGGCGCCATCTTCTTCATCAGACGTCCCACAAGGCCATGAGTAGACAGATGCAGCATAAACTGTCCTGCATTGCGTGTGCGAAAGCCTGGGCGTCCACTGCACAAGCAGCATACATGCATCGTTGCATCAATGCGGCTTACTGTGCCAAACTGATGATGCAATGTCATCACATTAGTTGATGGCGACATAAAATTACATCGACTACAACGTTTTGTTGGTAACTGATATGGTGCATTGCGCAACGCAAGACGTTCTTGGGCCTCAATAAGTTTCAACAGCTGGCCTTTCTCCCTTTCTTCCAGTCGATTTTTTGCATCTTTGACAGTTTGTATATCAATAAGATCTTGATAAACTTGTTCGCGAACTAGCTCCAGTCCAAGGTCATGCACCAGTCGACCAACTGGTCGATAACTCTCTGACTTTACGTCGTGCTTTGCAGAAGTCTTCTGCACATTATCCGGTCCACTTCTCTCTTTCCTAGTTGCACAAATGCCAGTTTTTGCCGTACGTGACACTGAGAAGTCTAGTGGCTGCAGAGGATCAAGCTGCCTGACATTCTGCGGCACTCCTCTGTCTTGACAATTAACGCTGTCCCGAAGTGGCACCTCAGAACAGCCATTCACTTGAACATCAGCATGTCCAGCAATGTCTATCAAATTCTTATCATCAGCAGTTTGAGATGACATTGTGCAATCTTCTGAATTTGCTGAACTCTGTTCATTCTCTTCTGCAACACTTAATTTGTGAGAAATAACCTGAACCTGCTTAGTTGTATCATCGGTCTCCATAACGCTACTTGTGGCTTCACTATTACATGCAGGTAAATGTGCTGGTGATCTGTCTACCGTTTGCTCTGTTGTGAACGACAGACCTCTGCTCACCTGATTACTTTCTGTTAAACACAAACTCTGCTCACAGCTGTCACTCGGTTTGTTGCACACACTCTCCGTCAATCTTGTAACACCATTTGCATAAAAAGAGTATTTCAGAGACTGTTCATCCTCAACATCTGCACCAGTTTCACTTACGTCACTGTCATCTTCACGATCTGAGTATGTCACATTTTCAATAGCAGCAGTGCCTTTTATCAAGTGATTTACACCACAATGCTGCATTTCCTTATCCTGCTGCTGCAGCTGGTTAAATTGCTGGACTTCTTGATCCATGATTTCTGCTTTATCTTCACCAGAACACAACTCACCTGAACAATGACACTGCAACATTAGATAACACAGGCAGTACTTGGGTTTAATTTAAGGAAATGCATAATGATAGCCAGTACTGAAACAGTAAATACCATCACTACCTAACTCCTGGACAATATAGTTAACTACAGTAACAAGTTACTGCTACAAAAGGAAGTTAGTTATTGATTAGTAATAATTATTAAAAAAAACCAAACACTTAACACTGTATAATGACAACATCGCACAACTACAATAGCAACAAGAACTTAGCTATCGCAAACAGATCGCGCGTCAGCTGTGCACACAATTCATCGAGGGCATCTCCGTGACCTTGAAATCTACGTTAAGGGTCACTCAAGGTCACTGGAAACGGAACCATTGGGCAGATCATACACGACTTACTATTAGACGAGTTATTGGACGTTGAATATTATCGTGACCTTGAAATGTGGGTCAGAGGTCACTCAAGATCATTGAAACTTGAAAGTGGTACCATTTGAAAGTTTGGGTAGGGTTTCCTAACTTTTCCTACCCTAAACCTAACCCTAACCATAACCCTAACTCTAGAGTTAGGGGTCAAGGTCATTGAAAATTGCACCGTTCGATAGACCATATGCGACTTTCTATTGGTCCGCCATTGTAAATATAGCTCTATCTTGTACCATTTTCGAGTTGTTTGACATTGAATAATATCGTGACCTTGAAATCGGGGTTAGAGGTCACTCAAGGTCATTGAAGTTGGTGCCATTTGAAAGCTTGGGTGCGGTTTCCTATTCGCCTTCTATAGTAACTATGGTCGTATCTGTAGTCGTTTGTGAGATATTTAGCGTGAAAGAGTGATGTGACCTTGAAAACGGGGTTAGGGTTTGTTCAAGGTCATTGGAAATGGCACCATTTGATAGATCGCATACGAGTTCCTACTCACCTTCCATAGTAACTATGGCGATATTTTGTATCGTTTGCGAGATATAGCGACTTATTGGTAGAAAATCGCGAATTTTTTCTACCCCACCTGTATTTAGCGCCCCTCAGGTGGTGACCCCATCGGAATTTCGTGAAAATGTTTGATGCTGGTAAAACTAGAATGATTGGGCTACCGTATGGTGAAAAAACTATGACGATATGTTAAGCCGTATTCATCTGATACCGGAACGTTACAGACGGACAGATTTGCTATATCAATGTCGCGCGTCAGTGTGCCGACGCGCGATAAAAAATCAAAAAGATGATATTACTTGGGCAGCACAACATCATACGTAATATCACCTTTTTGATTTTTTGCTGTTTTAGTTGTGTGTAATGTCATAAAATGTCATCTTAAACTGCTAATTTTTTTACAATTATACATGTATCTTTTTAATTTCATGTGTGTCAAATTTTAAAGGTCTACATTCACTTATTCAAGAGACAGGATGCTGAGGAGGGGGTACCAAATTTTAAAACATGGGTCACATGACCCTGCCCCCTTTTGAAGCTTAATGTTAAGATTTGTAGAAATGGCTTTCATATATAGGCATATGGCAAATTTCATGCGTCCAGATTGTTTGCGTGTCAAGTAAATGATGCCTGTAATGTCCCATACAAGCCATATGCACATACACAGTACCATGTCACCTGCTAAGTGGTCATACATTTACACATTTGTAATCCCTGACCCTGATTTGCCTATTCACTATAAAACTTTTATGGGGCTATGATGACGATTAAGGGTAGTTTACTCTTAAGCTTCCCACTGTTAAGCGGCTTCATGGGTGGTATGCGTTTTGTCAGATATTAAATCTGCTGTAATTCTTCGTATGTATGTAAGTATGGATCTGTCTGGGGACAGATGTCTCGGCAACGGTGTGGCCAATTAGCATGAAATTTTGCACGATGGTAGAACTGCATCCCGGAAATGTCTTCTCCCATTTTAGTGGCAACATCTTTAGGGGTCTCCAAATGTGGGGTCAAAAAAGGGCTTCAGGTGGACCATTTTGGCCTCTCAGACACCAATTTTTGCCACTTGACTGCGAATATCTTGAAAACTGTACCTCGCAGCATTACATGTCAATTAGACGTTACATGTCAATTAACATCAGCTCGATGAGAGGTTTCTAAAAATGAAAGTCACGGGGCAGTAGCCCGAGAATAGCCCCCAGGGGAGTCCATTATAAGCAAAAATACGTGGCATTTTTGCAGCATCACATGTTATAAACGAGATCCACTGTCACGCATCAATGGATTCTTGTTTATGATGCAAGTCGACGATGCTACGGTACACCATGGCAATGTTGTTGTCAGGCGACCGTCCAGCAGTTATCGATCAGGATTTTGTCATACACAACCTGCATTCGATGCCGCCGTTAATTTTAATAGTTGCCGCACGATGCTATACATAAGCGCGGCCTATGTGTCATGCAGTGTCTGTCTGTCATGATCATGACTCTGTCAAAATGAATAAACATAACTTAAAAATAAG
>Ga0209149_1002826_pt1 | contig 10033 bp, 5 predicted proteins | sample WorMetTyACAVOLI2_FD_187423 | JGI IMG/M metagenome (GOLD analysis project Ga0209149, IMG submission 187423) | Marine gutless worms symbiont microbial communities from Max Planck institute for Marine Microbiology, Germany - Olavius algarvensis... ... | reverse complement strand
TATTTTTCCAAAATTAAAGATGGCGGCCGACGCCATCTTGGAATTGCTTGGGTGAGCCATGGGACCACCCACGAAGCCTCATTCGTGGTGCGTACCTCCTGTAAAAATTTTGTCATGATCGGCTAAGTAGTTTTCAAGTTATAAGGATTTGCATTATTTTCTCGTTCATGCTGAAAAGTCCTATTCGCGCCCCCAAAATTTCAGTTTTTGGGGGATTTTACCCCCAAAATTTAGGGAACATCGTTCAGACCCCCAAAAGGCACTTCCTTGAGCGGAACGACGCGTTTTGAGCCCTCATTGGTCCAGATCGGACACACAGTGCGACCTGTGGCCTTTCCTAAGAAACCAAAAAAAGAAAAAAGACAGTGGCAAACTGGCTATTCGCCCAGACCACCCACGTCGCCATATCGAAGTCAAAGTTTGCATGCCGGGTGGCCTCCGGTGTATAGTTCTATATTTCAAGTTTTATTAAAATCGGTCCCGTGGTTTTGCCGCTGTGGGTCGTCGAAAATCGCCCTTCCCCCATTACTTTGGCCATTGGCTTATACAACAGCTTGTACAGTTGTACTACCGTACAAGCCGTGATCAGAGGGAAACGATATTCTTGAACAAAAATACGCCAGACAGCGCACACGACGCATTATACCAGCGCCTGAGAATAGCAAAATGATCTGATCTTGATGGCACTTGCTAATAGACCTAGGTGTCGGGCAGAAAATGTTGATAATGTGATGTAGCTCACATACACCGTGTCCAGAAAAAAGGTGCCACTGATTTTTTTGCTGTAACTTTTACAAATTTTGACGGATTTTCATAATTTTTCGTGCAAAACTTCGCAAGAGAATGCTGAAGTCATTGGCATAAAAATTTATTGCCACACATTCGTTATGTTGCTACCATACCGTGTGAAAGTCTCAGACATAAAAGTAACACAGTTCACACCAATATATTAGCACTTTGCACATGTTTATATCGATCATATTTAGGGCAACCAGTATTGACGAAACAAACAAAACACAGCAGAAAGTCAGAGGCTCAAAATTTATGTTCAAAATATCCACCGTTCACGCGATTACATGCATTCAAACGACTACGCCACTGCGCAATCGCTGATGGTTTCGGTGGCAGTGTCCAGTCTTGGTGCTACGCAGCTGCATATTCTTGGAACCAGGGGTTAAGGTCAACGGTGACTATTACCGGAATACGTCAGTTCTGTTAATCAATCAATCAATCAAAACACATTTCTATAGCGCCATATGTCGCAACGAATCAGAGGCGCATGTGGCAACTAGAACTAGGCTGAGTGTTCAAATAGTTCGGTTTTTTAAAATACGACTAAAAGTGCTAAACCGTTCGGCACTACGACAATTGTATGTGAGTGAGTTCCAGACGGAGGGAGCGCTAACGCTGAAAGCTTTCGCCGACATCGTCAGCGCCATCCGTGGAACAACCAGTAACAGTTTATCAGATGATCTGCTGGATATCCGCTGTGTTTTCGGGGATTACTACGTTTTTCAGCAAGATTGCCAAGATGGGGCACCAGCACATTGAACATGCTGCAGAGAGAGAGAGACGCCAGAGTTTATCCCTCCAGAGATGTGGCCACCTAATTCGCCAGATTTGAATCTGGTAGACTACAGCATCTGGGATATGCTTCAAGAGAGGGTCTACCGCTCGCGGATCCATGATGTGAAGGAGTTGAAAGAACGTCTGCTGAGCGAGTGGAGGCTGCTGGACCGTGCACACCGTCATCGCGGCAGCGATTGCGCAGTGGCATAGTCGTTTGAATGCATGTGTTCGCGTGAATGGTGGACATTTTGAACATAAATTTTGAGCCTCTGACTTTCTGCTGTATTTTGCTTGTGTCATCGATACTGGTTGCCCTAAATGTGATCGATATAAACATGTGCAAAGTGCTAATATTGTGTGACTGTGAAATGTGGAACTTTTGTGTCTGAGACTTTCACACGGTATGGTGGCAACATAACAAATGTATGGCAATAAATTTTTACGCCAATGACTTTGGCATTCTCTTGTGAAGTTGTGCACGAAAAATTATGAAAATCCATCAATATTTGTAAAAGTTACAGCAAAAAAATCAGTGGCACCTTTTTTCTGAACTATTTGTTCTTCTGTCTGTCTCTGTTTTGCGTTTCTGTGTTTTGCTGTTTCTGCCTTTTGGCGAATAAACTTGTTCATAAATATTATTTCTTCAAAGGACTCACAAACTCACTGACACGAACTTTTTGTCGTGAATTTTTTAGTCATTCGAAGTCTATACAAAGACATCGAAACTAAGTTAATATACCTAGCTATTATACACCGTTGGCCATAAAAACGTGCCACTTGATATTTGTTCATAACTTTGATAAGCGTTGACCGATTTTTTAAAATTCTTTCACTGTTAGACTTAGCAGTAAATTTGCCACAAGGCTCGTGTCATATTTCTCACCATACCTGCAATGCGTCGCCACACTACCTTGTGAAAAGCATAGTATCAAAATAGCAAAATTCTGGTGTATCTAACACAATATCATCATTTTGCCTTATTGTTGACAAAATTAACCAAATAAACTTAATTGTTTGTGTACTCTAGAGTCACATTAAATGCTAAAATGTCCTCCTTTGGCATGGATGCATGCACGAACATACATTTGCGACACTAATCAAGTTCATGACGTAGATGAACTGAAGCAGCGTCTAACGAAGGTGGCTTGGGACAAAGCGTTGTTGAGAACATAATAAACGAGTGGCACAAACGTCTCCGGGCGTGTGTTCATGTCAAAGGAGGCATTGTGAGCAGTGTTCGTTTCCTAAAAGAGGACCGGAACGCTAATATGGCGAGCGCGGTAGCGCAAGCCTACATGGGGGTATGGGGGAAGTGCATGCACCCAGTGGGGTCCAGAGGCAAAGCCCCGGGTCAGGGGGCCAAGCCCCGCTGAAGCTGAAAACATTTTTGCATCGAATAAGAAAAAATTGACATTCTCTTTGTAGGTTGAGCGTTCTTACATGGAACAGTGGCCAAGTGCAGAACAAGACAAACAACGCAGTGCTGTAGACACACACAAGACAAATTCACAGTCGACAGCCGCGTTTGTTAACGCCATTCGCCTGTCGTTTCAGTGCCAACACTTCGCCAAGCTTTCAAAATAAAAAAGCAAGCCCCATGTCTTTAATCAGAAAAAAAACTTTCATAGCACGAAATATCGCTCAAATTATAATTTGAGCGACATTCCGAACGAACACTGTACGCCTAATTCGTTAGAGATAATAGAATAGGCCTACCTTTCAATCTGTATGTTACTTCTGTTGGCACCACAATTTAACAGGGATTGCTTCAGATGCTTCGTCGGCGGTCCGCTTGACATTGTGCAGACTTTATAATAGTAAAACGCCACAAATTAAATGATCTACGTGGATACGATGTTTAATGACTCCGCGCTGGACCACCACCTGCGCGCTGTGGACGTGGCCGTGTGTAGGGACTAGAGAGGGAGAGTGGTCATTGCTTTGCTCACTGGTGGAGCCACGCATCCTGGAGTCCTGTGGATGCTATGGAAGGTTGAAGAGGCAGCGTGCGGAGCGCTGGGTGGGAAGAGGGTTTTCACACGGCCCAAAGTGCTATGCACTGAGTTGAGTGTCACTGAATGAGGTGTCTCTGTTGTAACACTGATAGGCGTCTGCAAAATGTTGATTGAAGGACCGGAACGGCGTTCCGGTTGTCAAAATGGAATGAACTGCCTCTGACTCTAAAACGTATGACATCATCTACAGCCTTCAAATGTAACATTAAAAAATATCTTTTGTCACTTTATTGAAACTAGGCCTATATATGTATTTGTTTTAATCTCGTATTTGTAACACTGTTGTATATCTAAATTCAATATAATTCCCTATTAATTACTAATCTGTTTGTATTCCTGCACTGTGCACATGTATATGTTTGTTTGTTTGTTATTTTTAGTTAGATTTTATTTTTTTATTTATTTTATTTTTTTTTATTTTTTATTTTTTTTGCAAGGCGGTCAGCAATGTTGGCCATGGGCTTTTCTGGCAGCCTGCCCTTGTACGTTATTCATCGATATTATATCTTTGTGTTTATTGATCGGGCAAATAAAAATGCTTGCTTGCTTGTTTGCTTGTCAAAATAAGAACCGGAACGCCGTTCCGGTGGGTTCCGGTTCGAAACGAACACTGATTTTGAGCACTTAATATGATTCAAGAGCATATGCTAATGTTTAGAAGCAAATCTATGTTAATGAGTTAAATACAACAAGAGAATTGCTTGTTGATCTTTTGTATTTCACAAGGTAGTAGTGACACATTTAAGATGCGGTGGGGAGTATTTCAAAAACCTTGTTGCAAATTTACTGCTGTGTCCAACATCGGCCAACATTTCTCAAAGTTATGAATGACTATCCAGTGGCACGTTTTTTTATGGCCCACGGTGTACTATTGCTAGAGACAGTTTGCAAGGCAGGCTGTTAACAGCAACAATGTAAGCTGTTAATTATCATTATGTTTACGTCGCTAGTCATCAGCAGTCTAGTGCATTCTGTGGAATAAAATACCAAACCGTAAACTTTGTCTGGTCTATACAGCGAATTCCTAATACGCGTATTTAGCTCGCTTAACTAACTATATAGTTTACATCGTTTTCACCGCGGTGCTATGCATCGCGCGGACTACGCTGTCGCAATATGACTGTCCCTCTGTCCGTCTGTCCGTCTGTCTGTCACATGCCGATATTTTGTGGAAACGGCTAAACACATACTCAAACTTTTTTCACCGTGGGATAGTCACACCATTCTACTTTATCTCGAAAATTACACAAGATAGGGTATAGTTACTATAGAACGAGAGTATGAAACTATACCCAAGCTTTCGAAGGGTACAATTTTCAATGACTTTCAAGCGAGCCCTGTACAGTATTGGAAAAAAAGAGAGAGAAGAGACTTAGCGAAACATTAAATAAGTGCGTCAGCAAGACGCATACTCGCTATCCGGGGAAGCTAAAATTATGTGCAACGTCCCGCCCCGTTACAAGGGCAACGTTTCCATCGCTCATTGTATGCCTCTGTCCACTCGCTAAGCGCGTTCTGTCTGCGATAGCTAAGTTTCTTGTTCACCTCATAAGGGAAGCGCCCCCCTTACCTCCAGTTGGCCACATCTGAGATGTGATGTTGGTCTGGAGGAAGGGGAATATAAATAAAAACTGTCTCTGTGTTACAGTATTGTGTACTATCATAATGGTGCACAAAGATACGAGCAGTTCTTACAGGTTGGTTGACTGTATTGGGCTTTGATCTTGCTTGGTTTAGCTCTCTGTCTTCCAAGCGCCTCTGTGTCTTCGGTCTTAATGGTGCTATATAGATACTATTTTTTTTTGCTTCCATCCTTCTCTTTACCTTTTAGTGAGCTGAGCCTGGTGGGATTGGCCCTTGACGTGGTTGACTAACCATCGTCCTTCAGTGCTATGACACTGTTGGTTGGGTCATGTGACCCGTAAAACCGTTTCCGAAATGACCTATAATGTGTCGAGTGGGACGTTAAACTCTACTATACCATACCATAAGGGAAGGGAAGGGAAGGGAAGGGGTGAAATGGGAGGGGAAGTGTAAGAGAAGAGACAGGGGAGGAAAGAGGGAGGGTATGGAAGAGCGGAAAATGGGAATGCAAAAAATAGCCAAAAAATGCAACATTTTGGCATTTGGGACTCCCCTTGGGGGCTACCGCTCCGTGTCACACATTTTAGAAAGCTCTTTTTACGAGCAAAAAACACCTCGCAGACAGTGCGCCTTTATCTTAAACTATTTAGAAGTTATTTAGCTTTAAAGTTGACAATACTCGAAAAATAGTCAAAAATTCAACATACTTGGCCCTTTGGGAAAGCCACTGGGGACGGTAACATTATTAGAAAGCTCTTTTCGTGGGCAACATTTGCCTAGCTGGCAGATAGTATGCCTCTATCTTGAGTTGTTAAAAAGTTATAAAGCTTCAAATTTGACAATGCTGAAAAATACGCAAAAATGCAACATATTTTCTTTATAATGGACGCCCCTCAGCCCCTGGGAGGCTACCGTCCCATGACATACATTGTTAGACAGCTGCCGTCGAGCTGATGTTAAGCTCTAATTGACATGTAACGCTGTGACTTACCGCTTCGAAATTGGGGGTCAAATGGATTTTGGGGACCCTTGAGGGTACCGCCTCCAAAAGGAGAAAAGACACGTCCCGTCCGGGATATACACTGCAGTACCATGCAAAATTTCATGGTAATCGGTTGCACCGTCGCCGACATATCTGTTCCCGGAGAGAATCGCCTCAAACTAAATAGCCCGTATCTCGCCAATACTCCGTATGGCGGGTAATCAGTCACAGGAAGCATCGCGCGGTATCTCTGTGACATCTGAGGTTCTTGTCCCTTTCTACCGATACATTCATTAGGCCTATAGCCTGGCAGTTCATGCGTTCAGCCGAAGCGCAGGTGGAGTGCAGCTGTCGGTTCGGTCGATGATACGGATAACGTTAGGCCCTGGACGTGGCGTCTTGCAGCAATCCACTCGGCTATCACGTGCTTCTCGTCTATAATTCTGATAACCTGATGCGCTATATCTCACATCACCAGTGCCATCAATAAATATTGTTTCGGATAACAGTTACTGTAGGTGTCAATCATCCGGCAAATATGAAGAGAACAGCATTGAGTTAGGCCTACTTGAGAAATAAACAGTGAGTGCAACACAACATACGAGTACCTAACGTTCACCTGTCTTTTGCAGACAAAGTATGAAAATGATACAGATTCAGACATACACTGTCTTCAGAATAAAACAGCCACTTTTGTATACTTATTTAACCTTTCTCAATTTCTTCCTCATTTGTCCCACACCAGTAGAAGTCTGCGTGGATTTTTTATATTCCCAAACGGTATGACAATTATATTCTGGTGGGGACCTCCCTATAGGGGCGTCGAATGCACGGGTGGAATGTAAAAAAATTGCGATTTTCGACTGATATTACGCTTTATCTCGGAAATGATACGAGATAAACTTATACAGCCACATTTACTGCAGAATGCGAATAGGAAACCGTATCCAAGCTTTCGAATGATACCAGTTTCAATGGCTTTGTGTGACCTCTAACGCAGATTTCAAGATCACGACATTTTTCAACGCCAAATAACTCGAAAATGGTACAAGATAGAGCTATACTTACAATGGCCTACCAACAGTAAGTTGTATATGGTCTATCGAAAACGGCGCCATTTTCAACGACCTTGAACGACCCCAAACCCATATTTCAAGGTCACGTCATTCTTTGACGCTGAATGTCTCAGAAACGATACGAGATTCAGACATACACTGTCTTCAGAATAAAACAGACACTTTTGTTTTCTTGCATAACTCTTAGAACAAGAACTTAGCTATCGCAAACAGATCGCGCGTCAGCTGCGCACACAATAAGTTGAGGGCATTCATAGGCCTAAATATTACACCGTGACCTATTCGCCTTCCATAGTAACTATGGCTGTATCTGTAGCCGTACTGCAGATATTCAGCGTCAAAGAACGGCCTGACCTTGAAATCTGGGTTTGGGGTTATTCAAGGTCATCTAAAATGGCGCGGTTCGATAGACAATGTATGACTTTATATTATAGGCCGCCATTGTTACTATAGCTCTATCTTGTAGCATTTGCGAGCTATTTGACGTTGAATAATACCGTGACCTTGAAATCTGGCTTAGAGGTCACTGAAGGTCATTGAACTGGTGCCATTCAAAAGCTTGGGCGCGGTTTCATATTCGACTTCTATAGTAACTATGGCCGTATCTCTAGCCGTTTGCGAGATATTTAGCGTCAAAGAGTGGTGTGGCCTTGAAAATAGGGTTGGGTTCGTTCAAGGTCATATTTAATGGCACCATTTGATAGATCGCTTTCGAGTTCATATTCGCCTTCCGTAGTAACTATGGCGATATATTGTATCGTTTGAGAGATTTAGCGACTTTTTGGTAGAAAATCGCGAAATTTTTATACCCAACCTGTATTAGCGCCCCCGCAAAGGGTGACCCCGTCGGAATTTCGTGAAGATGTTTGATGCTGATATAACTAGAATGATTGGGCTACCGTACGGTAAAAAAACTATGACGATATGTTAAGCCGTTTTCATCTGATATCAGAACGTAACGGACGGACAGACGGACGGACGGACGGACAGATCTGACGCGCGATAAAAAGTAACTACTTTGAATGAAAATTTCAGATAAAATAGCTAAAAAATGATGATTCTAACAGCATAAAAATAATTTTTATTTTTCTTAAACATTCTTTGCTAGGAGCGATGTAATCCGAACGTCAGTAAAAGTGTCATTACAACAATGAGATTTACCATTGACGATAAACATATCATTAAATGGATGTAAGCGAAAAAATACGTAAGAAAGTGCTTGCTCGAGATGTTTTGACAGAAGATAAAGTCTTGATGGGCAAGAGTAGACACTGATCAAAACATCAGTGCGCGATCTTTAACTTTGTTGATTTTTGCACTGAGGTGGGCATTGTGTGGTCGACCACAACCCTAACACTATAGTCATTGATGCCACTGCTGTCACTTTCTCCGTTAAATGTTTTAACCCATTAAAACTCTATCCTTTGTCAGGAAACATCTTTAGAAAGTGGTTTGCTTCATTACTGACGCCCGCTCAGCGTAAGCGGGCGTCCATGTTATATTTTGCCAATGTTTCTTTTTATTTACTTATTTTTTTAATGGCCACCTTATTCTCCGGCCCCGGTTAACGGAGGTTCGCGAAACTTTTACACGTGGTGTACCTTGAGTGTCATTAGAAAAGTTACTACTTGGATTTTTTCCTGGTCCTCCTTAAACTACAGGGTGGGCTAAAAAGTGACGAAATTTGGCATATTTTGAGAGCCCGACCGCAAACTTTCTGCTCTCACGCCCGAACGCGGGAGAATATTGTAATTCTGAAAAAAAATGGTTAAGCACAGATGGTTGCTCTACACGTGTGCCACGATTTGGTGAACTTTGGCGTACAAACCTTTGAGATCCACGCGCCACAAAATTCTTAAAAATGACATGCGTGAATAGACTGGGACATGTTTTATTTCCATTCGCTAGATGTCAGCACGAACACGCCCGAACTCCGTACAATACACTTAACCTTAACCCCTTAACCCCAACCCCTTAATCCCAATCCCTTAAGCCCTTAACCCCAAACTCTGAACCCCTTAACCCCAATCCGTTAACCACACAACCCCTTACCGTTAACCTCTTAAACCCTAACCTTAACCACTTAACCCCTTAACCCAACCACTTAACCCCAATCCTTTAACCCCTTAACATTAACCCCCTAGCCCCTTAACCGTAACCCCCAAACACCCCAAAACCCCAAACACCCCCAAAACCTCCAAACACCTCAAAACTCAAAACTCCCCAAAACCCCCAAACACCCCAAAACCCTCCAAACACTTCAAAACCCACAAACACCCCAAAACCCTGAAACACCCAAACCTTAACCCGTTAACCTTTACTCCTTAACCATCACTTCTTAACCTCTTAACTCCTTTACTTTAACCCCTTAACCTTAACCTTAACTTTTTAACCCCTTAACGTCAACCCCTTAACCCCATAGCATTTTAACCGCTTTTGTCTGTCCAATGCTATGCATGGACAGAATATAAATTTACCTGTGTGTCTGTCTGTGTGTATGTGTGAGGGAGGGTGTGTGTGTATGTGTGTGTGTGTGTGTCCATCACACGTTCTGTCAACTCGCCTACAGGTCAGACACCTCAACGGATTTTTACAGTTGATAGCTTAAAACACGCGGATTTACACAAGGATGTGCCTTTTGGGGGTCTCGATGATGAATAATCACAGTTATGGGTCCAAAGTCCCCCAAAACCCCAATTTTGGGGACCTGAATAGGCATTTCAAGCCAAATATGCGAAAAATTCAAACAGCTATATCTTCAGATCTGTGTATCAGATTGACATGAAATTTAACAGGCAGCTGCGGCC
>Ga0209149_1002825_pt1 | contig 10036 bp, 11 predicted proteins | sample WorMetTyACAVOLI2_FD_187423 | JGI IMG/M metagenome (GOLD analysis project Ga0209149, IMG submission 187423) | Marine gutless worms symbiont microbial communities from Max Planck institute for Marine Microbiology, Germany - Olavius algarvensis... ... | reverse complement strand
GAAAGTTCCATGACGACGACGACGACGACGACGACTTGTAAACTTGGATTTCAGATCAGATCAGATATTTTATTTGTCAACAGTAAATAAACAGTAGCAATAAATTGAAATAAATGAAAAAAGCAGGCTACCAGATAGGAATGTCCATCAAAGCTGGCAGCCTATGATGATATACATACAAATCATAATGACGCAATAAACAGAGAAAGGAAAGACAGACAATGACAGACGCAGTTAAACGTAGCAAAAAGAAAAGCGCACAAGCTGCCGTAAGTAAGACAGTATGCTGGATCACTACAGTTACATTATCACAAAAATATTATGCATTGCATACCGGGGTATATATAAAATGACCACAACAACAAAAATAAAATAAACACTATCAAAGACTTAAATTAGATTTGATTGAGGTCTTCGAAATCTTTAGAAGTTTTGATGACATCAACAGTGATGAGATCTGAATCGAATGTAAGGGGACATTATTTTAAGATGTCGAAAAGGAGTGTAAAATTGGATGCTGGGAAGTATTCTTTCAGTAACAAAGTTGTCAACCAATGGAATGCACTGCATGAAGAAATAATAGACTGTAAAACAGTGTCAGGTTTTAAAAAGAAACTTGAGCATCATTTGACTGTTATATTTGGTACAGCGCGGAGGGGACTCGGCAGGGCCGCAGCCTGCCCACGCCCCTTCTCGCTGTACCAAATGTAACAGCCCACCCATCAACGGCCAGTGTACCGATCACCATATTGCTGTATAATGATCCGTTGCTCGGTGGTTGTAATGTGCCCAGTAAAGGGTTAACAGATAAGGTTCGTCGTCCACACAAAGTTGCAGCAGACCTTGAAGTGGTAGGGTGAACCCAGAAGTTCCTTGGGCTCGTCGACGTAGTGCTCCTCGCCGAGCGGTCGTCCAGTCTGCGAGCACGGAGCGATGTGGACGTTGAGAACGCCCTCGTCGTTGCCCTTGAGGTCGGTGACCGTCAGGACGTCGTCAAAGTCCAGCACGTAGCTGAGCGACTGCAGGAAGATGTTTGCGGTGCCGATGAGAGCATCCTCGACGGGCTCCCAGAAAGGATCTTCATCCTTGGGGATGAGCGAGATATCCTGGTCACCGTCGAGCCACGCTTGATACATGTCCTTCACACACAAACGTGTCACTTCGTCACAACAACACTTAACAAGAAGCTCAGCTGTCGCAGAGAGGCCGCGCGATGCTTCGTGTCATTGAATACTTCGCTGAGTCACTCGAGATCACTAAAGGTCATTCGAAATGACACCCTTGAGTACGTCGTGTGTAAATCATTTCCTTGTAACTATGTCTCTATATCGTACCGTTTCTGAGATATTCAGCGAATGAACGAACGAACGAACGATGAACGACCTCCGCCAAGGCATCTAACCTCAACCAAAAGTGATCCGGGATTCGAATCTAGATTTCCGGATTAATCGGATTCGGATCCGGATGTCTGCCGGATCGCTTCCAAAATGTTGTGGATTCATTATCTTCTCGGCGTTGGTCATTTCCGCGACGAATCAACGAACGAACAAACGACGATAACAAATACGCGATGCTGCTGCCAATGTCTGAGCGCTCACTGTCATTAAAGTAAGTAAGTAAGTAAGTAAGTAAGTAAGTAAGTAAGTAAGTAAGTCTTAAATTTATATAGCGCATTACGCAACACCTCTAATGCGCTAAGTGTCCAAGTACATTCCGAAACAGATGCGTCTTTAGCGTCGTCCTAAAATTGTCGGCACTAAGCGACGAGTCTCGGAGGTCGTCAGGCATTGATTAAACATCAATGACGTCTGATGCAGAAATACACCGTCAAATCAAACAACTTTTTTTTATTCCTGTACCTAGGCTACACTTTACAGTAACAGAATTTAACTTGAAACGACTGAGTACGCTGGTAACAAATGATACAGAAACCTGCATGAGGTAGCGCCTGTTGACGAACTTGCCTCGCTCCCACTGCCAAATATTGCCGGTCAGCAAGTTCTTCATTTGAACCATCACCCTGTATCAAGCGAGACGATACGTCCAACATAAACATCCACTAAACAAAGTCATACGATTGTGTCATCAACACAGCAATAATTGAAGAAAATGACTGGTGATTCGACGTATCTTTTATAATTTGTGTCAATGCACAGAAAACCCGCAGCAGCGTAGTGCATCACCATCTAAATAACACAGACTGCATGAAAATTAAACCGTGATAATAAGAACAACGAAGTCAAAGAAAGTTGAAGAAATCTGCGCCCTGAAAAAAACATCTGATCTATCTGATCTGATTCGTCGTGTGCCAGCACAAGTTCAAGACAGTATCAAGCGCTGAGCGTACAAGCATTCTCTGTCTTAGTCGCGACCAATGAGTATTGATCCTGCAAACGCTAGTATAGCGTTATGTCGGATATTAAATCTGCTGCTGTAATTCTTTGTTTTCTCTTTATCTCCAGGAACAGATATCTCGGCGACTTTGCCACCAATCGGCGTGATATTTTGCACGATGGCAGACCTGTGTCCCAGACGTAGCTGGTGGCGATATTTTAGGGGTCTCCAAACGGGCGGGGGGGGCAAAAATTTTTCGGTGACAATTTGGGACCGTCCAAATGTTAATCACACGTAACGATCCAGCAGTGATCGATGCCAAAACCAGATATTCGTCGAGAATCACGATTTTTTCATACACACCTGCATTCGACGCCGCCATTAATTTTAATAGTTTTGAATATAGCTAGATAGAGGCATACAATCAGCGACGAAGATGTCGTTGAATAGTGGGCGGCGGTGTTGCGCATAGTTTTAACTGTATCCCCGCGTTTGCCGGATATGCGTCTTGCTGACGCACTTGTTTTCCTTTAAATGTGTTTTTGGCATGCTATATATGTTTTCTTTTGAGGTTTATTAGAATTCTATCATCGAAGCCAAGCTCTGTAGCAAATTAATTGAAATTACTAGCTTCAGCAGTGCAGAAACAAGTAGGAGGTGGTTGAAATAATTTTAGGGTGCTCTTGCAACCCAGATCCATGTGACCATGTCCATTTTTTGAGATTTCCTGACACGCTACTCCCTGAAGCTAAGCTGTGTACCAAATATGAACTTGTAGCTTCATCAGCTGCAGAAATAAGATTAAGCAGGGATCTCAAAAATGCTGAAGCCCTCCATGTAGTCCCTTAACCCATACCTATGCCGAAATCCATTGGTTGCAGGTGGCTGTTCGGGGCAGACACCATCCCTCCAAAAAATGTAGCCGAGGTTCCCCTACACCTGAACCTGATGTCACCATGATTGGTCGCACTAACTTTGTTCCTTTGTCCGTAGTCCCATCATGTCCAGCGACCGTCATTAGAACTACGTCAAACGTCCGGTACTTGTTCAGCTCTTCAGAGATGGCGTTCACTTCAGTCACCAACGGCAGAATATCAAGAACCTCCTGCTGAGTGATCTGGCGATCTGACGGACGCAAAATAAACAAACCGTCATCATCATCACCACCACCACCACCACCATCATCATCATCGTGACATGGACACTTAGTACAGTGTTTTATCACAGTAAAGAACGTAAGGTGCAGAACAACGATGGATCATGATAAAACTGCAAAAACCAATCGATCAAAACGAGTCGAAAATGATGCCTCCGCCAGGCCTCAAAACCTAACTTCAGCCTCGTGCGACCTTGACCTTTGACCTTTGGCATCCGAGTTGTTGTCTGCAATGGCAAACCGTGATATATGCCTGGCAGGTTTGGTTCAAATTCATCGAATGATTCATGAGGCATCTCGCCGTAGGTGATCATTATGGCCTATTTCGGCCTCACGCGACCTTGACCTTTGACCTCCTGACCCCAAAGTTGAACGTTTCACGCACTTGCTCGGTGGACCACTTGTGCTAACTGGAATCAAAATTGGTTCATTCGTTTTCAAAATATCGTGTTCACAGGTTTGGTAAAAAGACGAACAAACGAACGGACGGACGGACGGACGAACGAACGGACGGTCAGGTTAAGAACATAACGCCCCCGCCTGACAGTATGGCCTGGTGGACGCACAAAAAGTATTGTAAATATGGCTGTTGTTAACCCTTTAATGGGCACCGGTAATTATAGTGCCACACCAAATAATATGAAGTTGATACACTGGCTCTTGATGGGTGGGCTGTTACATTTGGTACAACGAGGAGGGGACTTGGCGGGGCCGCAGCCCGCCCAGGCCCCTCCTCGCTGTACCAAATGTAACAGACCACCCATCAACGGCCAGTGTACCAATTACTGTATTGCTGTATAATGGTCCGTTGCTCTGCGGATTTAATGTGCCCATTAAAGGGTTAAAAACTCAATGTAAAAATTAAAATAAAGGCAAAGACATGGCACAACCCATGCAGTAACGCCCGTTGACGCCGGCACAGTCTGATGTTCTTGCTCAGGACATTAAATCAGAACGAAAACAAGAACTTAGCTATCGCCAACAGATCGCGCGTAAGCTGCGCACAATACGCTGAGGGCATCTATAGGCATAAATATTAAGGTTAAGGGTCACTCAAGGTCACTGGAAACGGAACCATTGGACAGATCATACACGACTTAGTAGTAGTCGAGTTATTTGACGTTGAATACTATTGTGACCTTGAAATCTGGCTTAGAGATCACTCAAGGTCATTGAATTTGGTGCCATTCAATAGCTTGGGTGCGGTTTCCTATTCGCCTTCTATAGTAACTATGGCCGTATCTTTAGCCATTTCGGAGATATTCAGCGTCAAAGAATGACCTGACCTTGAAATGTGGGTTTGGGGTTGTTCAACGGACAGACGGACGGACAGACGGACGGACGGACGGACAGACAAACAGATTTGCTATAGCAATATCGCGCGTCAGTCTGCTGACGCGCGATAACTAGAAGACAAACACATTGGTAAGTTTTGTTTACAGTTCCAGTAGTTTTAGTCTTTCCGTTCATTTTCCTGTTTGTCTTCTAGTTTGTCTGTCTGTTTCATTGTACTTTATTCTTCCTTCGTGGTGAAATAAACGTATATATATATAATTGAAGTAAAACTAAATAACGACCGAGAAAAATGATACAACGAACTCACCAACAGAAAGCGAAGAAGCGCTGGCTGTTACAAAGCCTTTTGCCTGCGCGATTTCTTTCTGTGCAAACTCCCACGTGATGTCGTCGGGCAAACTCGGCGGCGCTTCGGCTTTCACAGGGTTGATGAAGACGTAGAGGTGATTTGAGCCTGTAGGACATGGTCGACCAACAGCACAGCTGAGTAGCGTCATGCATCGCAAACTAAGGCAGTGGATACCAGACCGGCTTGCATGCAGAATCAACAGTACGCCAACCTAAGTAGTGCGATTCATAAAGAAGAAAAGGATGGCACTAGGACTTATTGTTCCCAAATCTTTGAGACCCCTAACACTAGCCCCGCGGTTGGCTGCGTAGTACAGTGGATTGAACGTCGGTCTTGGTCGGTGAACTTTCCTGTCCTACGCTAAGCCTACAGCTGGACCGGTGACCACTTTGTGGATAAACTGTCTACTATAGGTCAGCCAACCAGGCCAAGTCAACCTTTCATCCTTCTGGGGTCGATAAATGATTAGTAACCCATGTTAATTGGGCTACGGAGGTAACCGTAGGTCTGGCGTCGCACTGGCCATGCATCAGAGACAACCGTGGTTTATCTACGGACTCAACGGCCTACGTCAGGGAGATAAGTACCCCGCCTACACTCCTTCTTATACCTTTTTACCACATCTGAACCACTGCTCTTGTCTTCCGAGCGCGACTGATAGGCCTAAGTAATTGGTATGAAAGTCTGATATGAAAGTCTTGAATACTAAAAGTAATGGAATACACTAGAATTCTTACCAAAAAGGATGCGATCTTTGTGGGTCAGAACTCTAGGCCCGGTGAGTGATGAGCCATTGACTTTTGACTTGGCTCCCAGTGACGCTGGTCGAATTTCGTAATCACCGTTAACTATAGAGATGACGGCATGCTCCTTAAGAATGCTGCAACAACAGCAGACAATAGGCCTAGACATGATGAAACAGGAGACAGTCGCAGTAGAAACACAGTTATGACAGCCGACGATTAGAAGCACAGATCAAACATTCATGACCTTTAACGTCAAAATTTGTATTTACAAAGTTCGTCAATTTGTCGGGGGATTTTTCGAAATTCGTTTTAAAAAATTCGGTATCCGCACAGCACTGCAGTAACTGCCAACAGACATTAAATTACTGCCAACACCATCTGTTTTTATTTAAATGGCAGATTACACAGAAGAAAAAACTGCACCCAATCTATCTAAAGTTCTATAAGCTAAGGTTTTAAGACAGAAAAATTAAAATGTTTAAAAATTATAAGTGTGAAATATATGCGCTGGCGCATTTTAATCTGTCAACCGCCAGCTATAATGTCTAAGCTAGCGCATTTTCATGCTTATAACTTATGAACAGTGTTTATTTTTTGCTGCTTCAGACCTCTGGCTTATACAACTTTAGATCGACTGCGTGCAGTGTTTAGCCTATGCCCGCGCAGGCTATGCGCAGCCTGCAGCTTTTACGTTTTCCTACAGATCTGACCCGTCTATTTTGACAGTTTAGTAACGATACGTAAAACCGTTTTCACGTAAAGTTTCGAAGATTACAAACATCGTAACGTCGTTAACAAGCACAAGCGGCCAAAAACAAAATCTTGCCAGCTATGGCGGTGGGCGCGGGGCAAGGTAATGACGAGACCAACAGACTGACTGATTATTGATTAACTATATCAGTTGGTATCAGTTGATATGATTCAACTGGTAAAAGAATTTTAAACATCGGTCCACATTTGCCAAACTTATTATCAAACATCAAGGGCTATTACTTTTTGAGACACAGTGTAGACCTCAGGCAGTGATGTTATAAAGCAATCCTCAAGACCAAGACCAAGAACAGACATTGAGAAAACTGTCTTAAGACTGTCTTAACCCTTTAATGCCCACTTTAAAACGGAAGAGCAACGGACCATTATACAGTAATACGGTGATTGGTACACTGGCCGTTGATGGGTGGGCTGTTACATTTGGTACAGCGAGGAGGGGCCTTGGCGGGCTGTACCAACTTCATGTTATTTGATGTGGCACTATAATTGCTTCTGGACTCTAAAGGGTTAAGGCAAGACACTGTCTTAAGACTTAACATCGCTGACCTCAGGCCATTTAGGCAGATATCAGGCGGCGTTTTCGATTCCTTGCGGCCGACCGTCGTCTCTGCCTTGTTGAGAAAGTGGAACACGACGCCGGACAACAACAGATCCTCGTTGACGTTCATCAGATGCGCTTCCTTCAGCTTCCGATCGTCGTTGGACATCACAAATGATTCTGTTCGCGCCATTTCCAGCTGTAATCACCCCACCCATACAATAGATAAATTGATAGAAAAATAAATTTATTTTTGCACTATTTTGTAATGATCGTTTAATTAGGGACAGTGCATTACACATCCACGTTAGCCCATATTCTGTCGAAATCATGGTATCTGATTCATCTTACTGGATCATTCGTCGTATCAGTATAAAGCTTACTGTGACTGTATAGGCCGGACAACTGCGTACAGAGATTAAAAATTTTCGGGAAAAATTATGATAATTAATTTAAAAAATGGTGCTATTGTCAATATCATGTACTTTGAATATTATACTTTAACCTTTAATCACCACATTAAAACCGCACAGCAACGGTCAACGGACCATCATATAGCAATACAGTGATCGGTACACTGGCCGTTGATGGGTGGGCTGTTACATTTGGTACAGCGAGGAGGGGACTGGGCGAGGCCACAGCCCGCCCAGGCCCCTCCTCGCTGTACCAAATGTAACAGCCCACCCATCAACGGCCAGTGTACCAACCTCGTATTATTCGATAAAGCACTATAATTGCGTTTGGACTTTTGGAGTCTAAAGGATTAATATTGTACAGTTTAAACTGCACTTTATATCGTAATGCATTAAATGCAGACAATTATTTTATGCAGTTATAAAAATAACACGTAAACGAATATTATTGGACTAAGCAACACACAAACCTTATCCTCCCACGTCTGTCCCTTGCCTTCTGACTCAGCAATTTTTTCCTGATTAGCCGTCAACTGAGCCATCGCCTCTTCGAGCATCTGCTTTCGTAGATTTTCAATTCCTGTCAGTCACACCAAAGTAATGATAGATTGCCGGTGGACCGAAACCAGCGAATTTGACATAATGGTTTCTGACGTCATGCGGTGTCTGTTTGTCTGTCTGTCTGTCTTTCCGTCCGTCACGCTCGTATATTCTGTCAAAACGAATATTATATCTTCAAAATTTTTTCACTATCGGGTAGCCACACCATTCTAGCTTTTCTGCACCATATATTCCGACGGGGACACCCTAACTGCGGCGTCGAATGCAGGTGGGGTAAACAAAAAGCGCGATTTTCATAGCAACTTTGGCCCTATCTTGTATAATTTCCGAGATAAAGTGAGATATTGGTCGAAAATCGCGATTTCTCAGACCCCCTGCATTTGACGCCCCCGCGTTAGGGGGTTCCCGTCGGAATATTGGCACAACGTTTGTACAGAAAAACTAGAACGGTGTGGCCCGTGTGGCTACCCGACGGTGAACATGTTTGAGGATATGTTTAGCCGTTTCGACACCATATCGGTGTGTGACAGACGAACATATATGGACAGACGAACATCTTGCCACGGCATAGTCCGCGTTTATGCAGAGCATCGCGCGGTAAAAGCTTGATCCGACAAATTCGCCTGAAGTGGAGTGGACACACCCAACGTATGTTTGATAACCGAGTTGCAGATCAAATACATGAATGAGAGCCAAGCTGTCGAAGATCAGAAAGAAGATCAAGAAAGTATTGGACGAACTGTGTTGACAAAGATCTGCACAGAGCGGGGGTTTCATCATAGAACATCACAACCAGAACCGACAGACAACGAATATCACTCGAGGATGTCGCGAAAGACGAGTCAGTGGAGAGAGTTGGCGGCGACGGCAGCGCGGCATCAGTAGCTAAAACCACCTAACTCACCAGGTGCGGCTGCACCTAGCCTTGTGTCCCAATTTTTCTTTGCTTGATCATACGTTGGCAGTTCGTGCAGCCTTATGAGACTGTGGGACTTGTTAGTCCTTGAAAAAGTCCACCTGACGACGTCTTCGTTGCTCCAAAAAGTTCTTGAACGAATTCATCGATGGTGCATCCACTTCTTTCTGCATCAGGTTATTCCAACGACTAACAGATCTTTGGGAGAAGAAGTAGAGACGTGTATCGAGACGACTTGCTTTCTTCACTAGCTTCCAGTTGTGACCCCTGGTGACACTGTTCTCACTTCGACTAAAAAAACGAGACCACGGAACAGTTGAGAGTCCTTTGATCATTTTGTAGATTTCTATGAGATCAGCTCTGTTGCGTCGTTCCTCCAGTGACCACAAACAAACCCAACTTGCGGAGTCTTGTCTTCGTACGATAATTCTTTCAAGTCGTCAAACATTCTCCAAGGTGAGGTCGCACCATGGACTTGTACAAAGAGACTAACACTGTTGGAGTTCTGAAACGAACTGTTCTGTTAGTCAACCCCAAAATCCGATTTGCTCTGCTATAAGTGTGACAACTATCGTGTATCCGGGGCACTTGAGAAGTTGGAGCATGAGACAATTCTTCAGGATCGGGCCTCGGATCGATAGCCACAAAGGGAATTTCTTCTAGCCTTCTTTGGGTGGGTTCTTGGGATGAGAGAACTGGCAGAAATCTATCTTGAGATGACGATCGACTTCCAGTAGGAGTGCTATAGTTGAGATTTCCAACGTTTTCTTCGTACAACTCAACTTCGACATCTTGATCTCTATCCATGTTGAAGTTTATTGTGGTGAAACTCTAAAACTTAGTTGTTGTAGTTCTAGATGAATTCTTTGTCGTCTTTCAAGGCTTAGTTCTTTCTCAACTTTTAAGGCGAGATTAGTTGTAGTTCGGCGTTTTAGAAGATTCTAACAGCTAGAATA
>Ga0209149_1002824_pt1 | contig 10036 bp, 4 predicted proteins | sample WorMetTyACAVOLI2_FD_187423 | JGI IMG/M metagenome (GOLD analysis project Ga0209149, IMG submission 187423) | Marine gutless worms symbiont microbial communities from Max Planck institute for Marine Microbiology, Germany - Olavius algarvensis... ... | reverse complement strand
GAGCCTTGATGTGACGACTGAGGTATGTCGGTGCTGTGGCGCTGCTGCGACTCTTGAAGGTCAACACAGCCACCTTGTACTCGATTCTGTATTGAATGGGCAACCAATGCAGCTCACGCAGTAATGGTCGGGCATAAGATCGTCTAGAACGATCCTGGCTGCATTGTTTTGCACTCGCTGTAGAACCTGAATGTTGCTGGCTGGAGCACCGTACAGCATAGAGTTGCAGTAATCCAGTCTAGTCAGTATGAGAGTGCAAGCCAGTGTCACTGCGAGTTCCGTAGACAGTAGGCGACGTATATGGCAGATGGCTTGAGAGTGATAATTGCACGATTGTGCTACTGCTATGGCGCAAGCACGTGGCAACGAGAACATTGAGAAGGTGGAGGACCTCGCGCTCAGTCAGGAGGACAAGCCAAAACGCATCGATCAACTCCTGAGATTCGCGTACACAGAACAATTCACCTCGATGTCCAGCTCAAATTCTTTAAACAATGTTGTTTGAATCCAATCGAGTTGCCCGAGGTTTAGGTCTCGACAGTTTTCCAAGGTAAAGTAGCTGCACTAAATAGGTGAGGTAGGAAAATAAAAACACTTAACGATGGATTAGACTTCGTAATAAGTGTGCTGAGAATTTTTGTAAAAGAACAGTTCTAGTTCAACTTATTGTCGAAGACGTGGCCACACGTTTTTGGGACGCAGTGTATTGAGAATAGTGGATTATAGCGACGCTACAGCGACAAATGTTGTAGAGGGCGGAGCACCGGTGACCTGCCAAAGTCTGAGACTTTCACTCATGTCGATGAAGACGATGATGAGGTTACAAGAAACAGAGCTGCAGTTGATTTAATGTGCTTACCTGAACGTGGCTGAAGGGTCAACAGATGTTTGTCGCAGACGTTTCAAATCGCCTCAACAGCATCAGTCGAGACGTACAAACTAAGCTAAGTTTCTCGACGAATTCTGCGACTGAACGAAACAGCTGCAACGCTACTCCTCCTCAGAAAATCTGTAGATGATCACGCGACCGTGCGTTGTGCCTCTACTGGTCGCCAACGAGATGGTTTCGCGCTGCTGCTGTAGTCCGCTGTAGGCCTACTGCCGCAGCTAGGGTCGCTTGCGTGTCACATCTGTGTGCGGTCGTGTGGCCTTGCGGATTCAGATCCGCAATAATTTAAGACGTTTGCTTATCTTTTTGCGGTTTATGACTGATTGATATTTGTTTTATTTTCTTATGACAAGATTCACGAGCTTGATATCTCGGCGGCCTGCTACTTTTTACCGCGTGATGCTGTGCATAGCGAGGACTATGCCGTCGCAACATGTCCGTCTGTCCGTCCGTCCGCCCGTCTGTCTGTCTGACATACGCCGGTATTCTGTCGAAACGGCTAAACATATTGTCAAACGTTTTACACCATCAGATAGCTAAACCGTTCTAATTTTACCATAAAAATGGTATAGCAATACTGCGACGGAGACCCAACTACAGGGGCATCGACTACAGGGGGTATGAACAAGAACTTAGCTATCGCAAACAGATCGCGCGTCAGCTGCGCATACAATACGTCGAGAGCATCTCCGTGACCTTAAAATCTAGGTTAAGGGTCACTCAAGGTCACTGGAAACGGAACCAGTGGGTAGATCATACACGACGTTGAATATTATCGTGACCTTGAAATGTGGGTTAGAGGTCACTTAAGATAATTGAAAATGGTACCATTTAAAAGCTTGGGTACGGTTTCCTATTCGCCTTCCATAGTAACTATGGCCGTATCTTTAGCCATTTCGGAGATATTCAACGTCAACGAATGATCTGCCCTTGAAATTTGGGTTTGGGGTCGTTCAAGGTCATTGAAAATGGCGCAGTTTGATAGACCATGTATGACTTTCTATGGGTTCGCCATTGTAACTAGTGCTCTATCTTGTACCATTTTCGATTTATTTGACGCATAATAATATCGCGACCTTGAAATCTTGGTTAGAGATCACTCAAGGTCATTGAAACTGGTGCCATTCAAAAGCGTGGGTGCGGTTTCGTATTCGCCTGTTGTAGTAACTATGGCGCTATCTTGTATCGTCTGCCAGATATAGCGACGTATTGGTAGAAAATCGCAAATGTTTTATACCCCACCTGTATTTAGCGCCCCCGCAGGGGGGGGGGAGGTGACCCCGTCGGAATTTTGTGATGCCGGTAAAACTAGAATGACTGGGCTACTGTATGGTGAAAATACTGTGACAATATGTTAAGCCGTTTTCATCTGATACCGGAGCGTTACGGAACGACAGACAGACGGACAGACAGACGGACGGACAGACAGACGGACAGACAGACGGACAGAATTGCTATATCAATATCGCGCGTCAGTGTGCTGACGCGCGATAAAAAGTGGCAATTTTCGACCAGTATCTTGCTTTATCTCAGAAACGATACAAGATATAGCCATAATTAATAATGAAGGTGAATACGAAACCGTACTCAAGCTTTTGAATGGTACTAGTTTCAATGACCTTGAACGACCCAAACGCAGATTTCAAGGTCACGCCATTATTTAACGCTGAATATGTAAGAAACGGTACGAGGTACAGACATACAGTGTGTTCAGAAAAAAAAACACCCAGTCTTGTTTTGTTGTATAGTTCTGAGAAAAACAAGAACTTAGCTATCACAAACAGATCGCGCGTCAGCTGCGCACACAATACGTCGAGGGCATTTATAGGTATAGCTCTATCTTGTACCGTTTGCGGGTTATTTGACGTTGAATAATATCGTGACCTCTGAAATCGGGGTTAGAGGTCACTCAAGGTCATTAAAATTGGTGCCATTCAAAAGCTTGGGTGCGGTTTCCTATTCGCCTTCTATAGTAAATATGGCCGTATCTGTAGCCGTTTGTGAGATATTTAGCGTCAAAGACTAGTGTGACCTTGAAACAGGGTTAGGGTTTATTCAAGGTCATTGGAAATGGCACCATTTGATAGATCGCACATTAGTTCCTATTCGCCTTCCATGGTAACTATGGCAATATCTTGTATCGTTTGCGAGATATAGCGACTTATTGGTAGAAAATCGTGAATTTTTTATACCCCACCTGTATTTAGAGCCTCTACAGGGGGTGACCCCGTCGGAATTTCGTGAATATGTTTGATGCTGGTAAAACTAGAATGATTGGGCTACCGTACGGTGAAAAAAACTATGACGATATGTTAAGCCGTTTTTATCCAATACCGGGACGTTACTGACGGACAGACGGACGGACGGACAGAATTGCTATATCAATATCGCTGACGCGCGATAAAAATTAACCAATTTGAATGAAAATTTCCTGTAAAATAGCTGACGAAATGCTGATCTACATGTCTAAAATAATTTGTGTTTTAATTAAGTATTCTTTGCTAGCGGCAGTGTAAATCAGACGTCAGTAAAGGGCCATTACAACAGTGAGATTTATTATTGAAGATAAACATCTCGTTAAATGGATGTGAGTCACTAAAAATCATGTAGCAATATGCTTACTCAAGATGTTTTTTGATTGAAGATAAAGTCTTGATGGGCTAAAGACACTAATCAACAAGAACTCAGCTATCGCAAACAGATCGCGCGTCAGCTGCGCACACAATATGCCGAGGGCATCAATGATAACACCGTGACCTTGAAATCTAGGTCACTCAAGGTCACTGGAAACGGAACCATTGAGTAGATCATATACGACTTACTATTAGACGAGTTACTAGACGTTGAATATTATCGTGACCTTGAAACGTGGGTCAAAGGTCACTTAAGGTCATTGAAATTAGTGCCATTCGAAAGCTTGGGTGCGGTTTTCTATTCGCCTTCTACAGTAACTATGGCCGTATCTGTAGCCGTTTGTGAGATATTCAGTGTCAAAGAATAGCGTGACCTTGAAAAGCAGGTTAGGGGTCGTTCAAGGTCATTGAAAATGGCGCCGTTCGATAGACCGTATGCGACTTTCTATTGAACGGCCATGGTAAATATAACTCAATCTTGTGCCATTTTCGAGTTATTTGACGTTGAATAATATCATGACCTTGAAATCGGGGTTAGAGGTCACGCAATGTCATTGAAGCTGGTGCCATTCGAAAGCTTGGGTGCGGTTTCCTATTCGCCTTGCAAATTAACTACGGCGATATTTTGTATCGTTTGCGAGATAAGTTTATAGCGACTTATTGGTAGAAAATCAGGAAATTTTTATACCCCACCTGTATTTAGCGCCCTCGCAGGGGTTGACCCCGTCGGAATTTTGTGAAAATTTTGATGCTATAAAACTAGAATGATTGGGCTACCGTATGATGAAAAAAAACTATGACGATATGTTAAGCCGTTTTCATCTGATACCGGAACGTTACGGACAGACGGACAGAAAAATTTGCTATATCAATATCGCTCGTCAGTATGCTGACGCGCGATAAAAATCAGTGCGAGATCAGTGTGTGCAAATCATAATTCAGACATGAACTAATGATGCCACGGCTGTCATTTTCTCCGTTAAATGTTTTAACCCACTAAAAGTCTATCTTCTGTCATGAAACATCTTAAGAAAATGGTTTGTTTCATACTTTTTATTTATTCATGAACACTTATTTAAATATTGATCTTCGAGGGTAAATCTCATTGCTGTAACGACAGTTTCACTAACGTCCTCTTTACATAGCTGCTAATAAAGAATATTTAACGAAATACTATTTATTTTCAGATATAGATTCGCCATTCCCTCAGCTATGTTGTCTTAAGTTTTCACTTAAATCGGTTGATACTTCTAAGATTTATACAAGAAAACAAAAGTGGGTGATTTTCTGAACACTGAATCATGAAATGCTAATAGGGACTTATGCCTCACTCAATGGTGTCATTTCGACCTTGGGTGACAGCGAAATATTCAATGACACGCAGCATCGTACGTCTCTGTGACAGCTGAGCTTCTTGTTAATTAATTATTACGAAGCTAAATATTGTTCATCTGCCCGTCTCTGTGAAGGTCTGAGTAGAGTTACCAACACAGAGCGCGGATCTAAAGTTAACCATTTGCGCCAGAAACGTGGTGCACAGCTTTACTTTTTTTCTGTTAATTTTTACGCGCGCGTGACGACTGACGACGTCTGTCCGTGACCCGCTGGAACCACATCGAGACTAGTGAACATGGGACCATGCGGTTTTCGTTATCAGGTAGCACAGGAACTTTAGATGTTTACAGCCAAATTTCATAAGGCAGTTCTCACCTTGACAGACGACGTTAACGACACTGAGGTGGAAAAAATCAGCGATTTCTTCAGTTTTTGTCGCAGTATGTCAAAAACGGTGCACGATGGTCCACGTTACTGTTAGGTCACTAATAGAAAGTTGCATACGGGCTTTCGATTGGTACACATGTCGATGACCTTGAATGACCTTGAACGACGGTAACGCGCCATTAACTCTCAATTTTAAAGTCGCGTTTTTCTGAGCCCGATGTGTGTGTCACGTGTCAATGTGAATGAAGTGTGCTGTTCTGACTTTAGAAGCAATAGCTCCGAGTCTCCAGATGTCAGCGACATACAGTTCGTGCATACATTGTCAGGATCACTCCGTGAGAAGGCACAACTGACAGTTTTGCGTGTAAAATCGCTTATGGGCCTTATCGAAGGGAGGACTCCAAAATTTTTGGGAACCTTTTATCTATTTTGAGTTGCAGGCTTCCGGTGTTGCACAATGTAATGGTTGTTAGCTGCGGACTTAAATAACGTGATACTGCATCACACTGGTTTAAATAAAAGTACAAGGCCTACTTTTCATGCACAGTTTCTCCTCTTTGTAAAACGATACATTGTCATACGTGTTGCAATGGTGCCATGCGGTTTGTCTGCGGTCGTCGATCTTGTTGTTGTAAGCCGATAATGTTAATTAATTATCATTTTGATTAGCTGTTAATTGACAGACCGTTTATCATGGGCGTTTCCAGTAAGGTAACATGAGGATTTTGTGCCGCGTGGTTGGTTGAACTTGACGCCGACATTTTTCGACATGAAACTTTGCGGACCAGCAGTCGGACAGCGGACCGACTTTTTTAATCCGCGTAGTTTTCTTGCGTGTGTAGCTCAGGCCCTGCCGGTCTCCGTCGCATCAAGTAATCACAGAAATATCGGCAGCTATTGATTCGGTCCGGTCCGCTTCGGCCTCGGTCCGGGTTGTAGTGACGGTTGGTATAGGCGGTTGCCAAGCGACCAAACGAGACAGCACGGTCAATTGGCTCTGTGCTTTCATTCTGCGTCTAAATGTTCTCTGGAGCCGACCGGCCTCCCTTTGTCTGGCCATCTACAGCATCCGATGAACCAGCGACACACATACATACAGAAAGATAGACGCGAAGAGATAAGGAGAGATGGAGAGGTTGAAAGATGCGGACGGCAGTAAGCAATGACGTCAGCACTTTGGTCGCAGCTGGGTGATTGACGTTTCCGGTGACGTCACGATCACTCGCGTGAGAACGGCTATTTAAAGGCCATGCAGGCGTTATTTTTCTGATGCGTTAAAAACTTAAGATAGAGGCGTTTGAGAGTTCGTGTTTCGTTGAAAAATTACACAAAAAGCTCAGCTATCACCGAAAAACCGCTCGACATGCAGTATTATTTTTTACTATGGAGCTGTTGTCTGAAATAAACGATTGGATTGGATTGAATTGTAAAGGTTCTTATGCATAAAAATCAAGCGTTAGCTGTAGGTCACGTGACAAATGCATTGTTTTCATTTACTTCGTGTTCAACTTTTTTCTTATTTTTTACCGCGACCTTCTATAACTTGGAATGACCTTAAATCGGCACTCAAAGTTAGTCCTACTTAGTCTGCGTACGTTATTTATGAATACTGAACCTAGGAATGATCATCAAGAGTTACTCAAGGTGATGACCTTGGGTCATTCCCGTTTACTGGTGAGAAAACGCGACGTTTCATAGACCAGTATGACTTTTTATTAATGTTTCATGGTAACTCTGTCTTTATCTTGTACCGTTTTCGAGATATTACCGCTTATTATAAATTAAGAACTTGCGTGAACTTGCAAATGACCTTCAGCTGAACCTAGGAAATGTATTGGAATACAACAGTTGAGGTATGTGACTTCCAGTCGTTGTAATTATCTTCGTAGATAACATGTGCCTATTTTCCCGAGACATTGGCCCTGAGATTCGGCATGTTTCCAGTGGCTATTAAAAGTCACTCTACGTTATCGACAATGACACAGTTCGATAGATCATAGACTATGACTTCCTAATAGTGTTCCATAGTAGCAAGGTGCATACATATATTTGTTGAAAGATAAAAAAATATAAGTTTAGCCACTTTCACACAGTCTGCGAGTGCAACAGACGGACTCAGTTAGCCACTCAGTAAAAAGAACAGACAGTGGCATTAAAATAATTATACAAGAAACTCAGTTGTCGCAGACACGTCGCAGACACCCAACGATACGCGCGGCTGACGTCCGGACTAGTCCTGTGTAACTGGCAATATTTCGACACATTGGTTAGTTATGCTGCCTGAGCATTATGTGGCTTTATAACACTGACCTGTGATCGTCTGGGTATGTCACGTGTAATGCCAGGTTAGCATGCAGGCAACATACAGACAGACGGACAGACAGACGATCGGACGGACAAGTGGACATACTGAACGGTTGAGACGGGGTGCAATCGGTAATGCGGCCTTCTAGCGTGAGCCTGCATGCGTAATAAGATGGCAAAGAACAATAATTCCTTCATCTACAGTCAATCTGTCGTCGGTCATCGGCAACAGAATGGTTTGAGATCGGCCCCGATATGACGTCATGTGAATGGTGTCACGAAGCGACCCAACAACACGTGGGTAGGAAGTGGAATGGTTGACATAAGCTTACCATAGAAACGAACCACGTGCAGCTGATCATGCATGCCGTGACGTGCGACCCCTGGCGAATACGCGTATATAACAAGTGTCAATGATGGATTATGATAGTGGTCCTCCCTGACAACGTACACAGGCTAACACAGCAAGTCTGTTGCTGCGAGCTGACTGTTGCAGCGGCGGGACGCCGCCAGTTAAATGGCACATCACCACAATGGTGTGTCGGCATGTTTAGTAAACTGCACAGTTAGCACGGGACAGACAGACGGACAGACAGACGGACTCGGTGCAACGCATAAGAGGCCTCCTAATGGACGGCTGTTAACAACCATGCCTACTCTTCTAATACTGACTCGCGTTTTGCTTAGTATCTGGCTTAATTTGCAGTACGCTGCTGTTGTTTAAGTGCATTCTAGAACACGTCCGTCGATAGCCAGACCGGTCCCCGGGGAACCACACATTCTCGCGGGCCCCGCGAGAATTGCCGCCACCATCCTAACTCAAACGTCTTTTGAATTTTTTCACACAACGCGCACAGTCAGCAAAATTTAAAGATACACTTGGATCTGGTCTGGGGACAATATATAAAGGGCCATAAACTAGCAGTTTTAATTTTTTAACAGTTACGCACGAAAACAAAAGGGTACAACTTTTTTTCTGAGATACAGTGTAGAATACACACTGTGGTGCAATTTTTTGCCCCACAGTGTAGTTTGGCTTGAAGATAACGAGCCCCAACAAAGTTGGGATAACCTGCAGACAAACCAACGCCAGATTTCTTTATTTGTTTATGATCACATACGTAGGCCTATTTAATACGTTGGAACACTTAAAAAGATGGCTTTTATTGTGTTTTGTTGTTCAATGTTTGTTGAACTATGTATACTTGAAGCACCGCATAATCATCACAGCTTTCACTGCATTTATATAGTATATTGTTTTGCATAGTGATGTATATCGCTCTACTGTTAATTTAAGCTTCACTGCAGACGTAGCAATTTCTGCCTTTACAGTCACAACCTTTTGAGTCTGATCCATACTAGCGGATACAATTAGTAAAGAAATGAAACTGAGACATGAAATTAGCACATATAAAACAAGCATACAAAAAGCGCACTTTTTATCACATCGATTTCTGAAGCTCAGCAAGTTCGTCCCACGCGACCTTTTGTGCAGCTTGATTACAGCAGTTACTGGTAGTTTTGTACTTTAGCTTCGATAAAATGTATTTTCTCTCCTACGAAGTGTCCTAAACTGCACAGCCAGTATGCATATGTAAATTGCCATCAGTATTCCATTGTAACTGTATTCCTTGTACTGTTTCTGAGATATTTAACGTCGAATGATGGCGTGCACTTGAGACAATCTGGATTAGGGGTCAATGAAGGTAACTTAAAATGGCACCATTGATAGATCATATACGACTTCATATTGGTTTTCTGTCTAAACCATTTTCGAGTTATTTAACATCGAAGAATGTCGTGATCTTGAGACGTCACTCAATGACATTGGAAATAACGCATTCGATAGATCGCACAGTACAGCAATGTAACTATGGCCCTATCTTATATCATTTCCGAGATATTCAACATCGAATAATAGCCTTGAATTCGGTGTCAAGGTCATTCTAGGTCACTGAAAGTGGCATCAGTCAACACGACTTCCTATCAGTCTGCCACTGTAACCGTCTGTATCTTTATCATTTTCGAGATAATACGAGACACTGGTCGAAAACTGCGCTTTTCTCATAACCCACTTGCATTTAACGCCTCCGTTAGGGGAATCCACCCCGTCCGCATATTGCCATAATGTTTGGCACGGAAAGACTAGAAGAGTACGTCTACCAGACGGTAAAAAGTTAACGATATGTTTACTCGTTTCGACACAATACACGAACGTGACAGACAGGCAGACGGACGGACACCGCACGACGGTATAGGCCGCGTTACAATAGCGTCGCGCGGCAAATAAAACCTTTTAATACATCTGAGCGATTTGTAGTCGAACACATTTAAATGTTTACTACTTTAGCTCATCACTTCATGACGCCACATACCTTTTGTAAACACTTAAAGGTGTACTCCAGCGAACTTTTTTTATTTCAACTAACGAACGACTTATGTACAAGTTTTACAAAAATTGTAATTATTTTATTTTTAAGTAAAGCAG
>Ga0209149_1002823_pt1 | contig 10036 bp, 8 predicted proteins | sample WorMetTyACAVOLI2_FD_187423 | JGI IMG/M metagenome (GOLD analysis project Ga0209149, IMG submission 187423) | Marine gutless worms symbiont microbial communities from Max Planck institute for Marine Microbiology, Germany - Olavius algarvensis... ... | reverse complement strand
GCATTCTAATATATATATATATATATGCTAAACTACATTTCGGTCGTGTTTTAAAACGTTCTTTATCTGCACATTCAATGCAAGTAAAGTTACTTTTATTCACTTTTTTATTTGAATGGCGGATTGCTTGCAGTTTCTATCAGAAAACCATTTGGACGGAGGTCAAATTTGTCAATGATTCGGTTTTTAAAACCTGAATCCGAACCAAATTTTGGTTTTTTTCGCACATCCCTAGTAGCTAGCCAACTAGCTAGCTAACTACTACATTTTAAAAAACTGATTATCATCGTGACACGATGCTCAGCAGCAACAGGTTCAGACTATCGATGAAAACAATCTATTTCTTCATTACCACTCAGCACACACAGTGCAGACACTTCACGACTCTGCGCTGTATATATCAACATTGAGATCATGGGTGGAGCTGGGTGCACAAAGGTGTCCAAGGAAGGACATCTCTGTGGATTACAGCAGCAGGAATTTCTACAAGTTGTAGACGGCGTTCGTGAAGTCCAACTGACAGTGTCAAGGCAGTGAATAAGAAGGCAAAACCGGTTAACATTAATGACCATCACCAGCATCACGAAATATCAACTAGACACTTAGCTATTGCCAACAGGTTGTGTTCAGTCGGCATCATATAACAGCACGTCAGCGAAGCTCTCAGAAGACCAGTGTCATACTGAGTTTGTAAGTAAGTAAGTAAGAAAGAGTATTTATCAGGAGTAATAATCAAAAAAGTCACAATGTGCCAATTTCTACATACAGGGTGATCACTCTCCGTACAATGTGAAATTCCCTGACGGTTTGCAGCACTCCTCTGCAGTCTGCGGCACTCAGCATGTTAAGTGTTACTCATATCATGCTCGTACTAGTACTAAATATTCCCTGTATGGACACAAATATGCTGTTTACAATAAATAGTTTTAGGCAACTTTTCCCTGACATTTCCCTGATTTTTAGTAAAATCCCCGACATTTCCCCGACAGCTGTCAAATTCCCGGACATTTCCAGGTTTTCCAAACAAGTGGTCACCCTGCAAACATGGTTACAAACACATGCTACCATAAACAGTAGCTCATCAGCTGTTGCTGGCGTGAGCTGACTAGAAGGATGTGAGTGGACACTTACGACGATGCTGCGTCCAATGACAGAGTTCGGTCCTGTGAGTGTTATTTTGCTGTCTTTCACGTTAATGACTGCTTCACCCTTCTCGTCGGCCAATACGTTGCCCAAGTCTCCAACATGTCTGTACAAATATCCAACAACTAGAACGGCACTCGGTAGAGTGCATGTACCTCCAACAAAGGTGTTCCCAACTTCCCACGGCTCGCAGTGAATAAAACATTAGAAAACCACGCCTTGCTGCAGCGACGGCGCCCGATACCTATACATGGGATTTTCACGATGTAATAAAATTCCGCATTACGCGCATATGATAACGGTGAAAGCAATCCGGTTCCGGCATCCGGACTATAATCTGGATCATGCTCAAAAGTTAATCAGTTCATCCATGTCCCGATATCTGTCAACACGCAACATTTCATCCAAATCCATGCACGTGTTTTTGAGTAATCTTCCTAATCTGGCAGACAGACAAATGCGAGCAAACGCATTTACCAGTTGCCTCCGAGTTTGTCGGACGTAATCACAATGAAAATGTGACGATCGCACACTTTCTGTAGCACTGCTTACATGATTCAGACCAGCACTGCTTTGCAATCTCAGAAGCATAAATGCAACGTAAAAATAATAATAATAATAATGTCATGACAAGTTCTAAGGTGCTGTAACACAGGGACTGATTCACCGGCACCGTACAAACCGATACTGAAGATCAGGGGCATGTAGCAATGAACACGTAAAGTACAGTTGCAAACAGAAATGTTTTCAGCACCAACTTGAAACTAAACAAGAGGTCAAAGTAATTTGACAAAAATCCCCTCATGGGGGGCCCATTCCCCGGTTAGGGGTCACCCCAGGGGGTCTAAAGTTGTACCATTGAATTTCTGGAGTAGGGTATCCTATTAGTGTTCCATAGTAACTATAGGCCTAGGATGCACCGTTTGGCCACAGTGCACGCGCATGACAACCAACGACCAACCAACCAACAAACAACGACGTCACGACACAGCCTATCTCAATAAGCGCCTCTTTTACTAACGTAAAGTGAGGCGCTTAAAAATGTTGTGATAATAATAAAAGACAATTGTTAACACCGAGAGAGCCATCACAATGCCATGACATCACATCACTGACCTCTGACTAAAAATATCGGTACTGGATCTTTCACAAAGAGGCAGCTGATTGGCACGATCTCCATACGATTACGCCTAATGGCACTGATGACAATGAACGCGACGTCATTGCAATAATGAATGTGACATCATGATTCACTATCACAGTCTCCACCAATAAGGAAGCTATTACGCTTAAATTAACATAATCTGATATTAGAATCCGATACGGGAATCAGGCCCATAGCCGGGGGAAGGGGGGGGGGGGTCAAAGCAGTCGGACAACTCCCCCCCCCTCAGTGCTAAAATGCCACTCTCCAACTGTTTCAGTGCTAACATCTTGAATATTGTCCATCTATGAAACAGAATTAATAAAATCGAGTAAGACTGACCATGTAGGTTCGAGCTTTGACCCCACAAATCAATCGTAATTATTTTAAATATCGAGGTTTTTCCCCCAGACAGCCACTAAAAAAAGGCCCAAAATATTTTCAGAGGACAATGATCCCCCGTCATCAGAAAGCTCTGGATAGATGCACTTGACTGTTTTATACAACTGAAAATGTGCAATCACATGCTTACAGTTTGCTATGCAGTCATCTGGTCGGCATTCATGCCACAGTTAATTGGATCCATCGAGGGTTCATGGTCTCATGGCCACACCACGACAATGCCAGTAGATGATAAGCTGCACCACCTCCACTGCATATACGTAGGTACCAGATAATGGTTTCAAATCTGTACTACAATAGTTATGGGTCTCTATTAAGCGCAATGTCCTGACTCTTGAACTGTGATGTCACAGTCTTTGCAGCTAGTTAACCTCCACACTGCAGTATATGACAAGTCAAAATCTCACCTTTCTTCGTCCTCAGGACCGCCGTGTGTCTTGCCGAACGGGTTGAAATGTGCACCAGCGCTTGTGCAACCTCACAGCACAAACCATGCAATACAAAGTTTATAACGAGATATTTTAACATCGTGCACCAGCACTCGTGTAACCTCACAGCACAAACCACACAATACAAAGTTTATAACAAAAGACATTTTAACATCGTGCACCAGCGCTTGTGCAACCTCACAGCACAAACCACACAATACAAAGTTTATAACAAAAGACATTTTAACATCGTGCACCAGCGCTCGTGCAACCTCAAAACACAAACCATGCAATACAAAGTTTATAACTAAAGACATTTTGACATCATGCACTTCAACCTTCCAGGTTACGTTTAGGTATAAACGTCACATGTTCAACATACCACTCAACATACTACAGGTCATTTCGGAGACGATCTTGCCAGCAAATCACATTCGATGGCACAGACGTCTCTACCTGTAAAATGTGACTTGTTTTTATTTCCAATCCACAATTACCGCCGGTCACATTCCCTCCTGCTGGTGCTGGCTGGTGTCACTAATGATGCATGTGGACCTCAGCTAAAATGTTTAATTATTGCAGTGTAAAAGGTTGTAAGTGCAGTGCATTAGTAGGAATTACACACAGGGTGACCACTCTCCAGACAATATAAAATTCCCTGACAATTCCATGACATTTCCCCAATGGTTCGCGGCACTCCTGCCCACGTTACGTGTTACTCATAGTATGCTGGTACTAGTGTTATTGTCAGTGGTGGGGTAGGAATGCAACAGTGCATAATTTGAAACCAAAATGAAATGCACAAACTCCGCAAGGTCAAGAATGGATGCAAATATGCAGCTTACAATAAAACAGTTTTAGGCAACTTTTTCCTGACAACATTTTTCTCCCTGACACTTCCCTGACTTTTAGTAAAATCCCTGACATTTCCCTGACAGCTGTCAAATGCCCTGACATTTCCAGGTTTTCCAGACAAGTTGACACTCTGCACACAGTGCAGATTAAGCGAAAGCTGGCACACATGTATCAAGCCACTGGGGTTTACAACTACGGTGATTAATTTGGAGTGTTGGGACAGCAAGGGGATCTGTCGTAAAATTTCGGGGAGCACTTTTTATCTGCTCAGAACACAACTGTAATACGGCTCCTATCCAGTATGTGTGACAGAGAAGCATAACATTGTCAAGCAGAATTTCAGTTATGTTTATTGTAACATGTTCATACTATTTCCACAAATTTCTAGAGATGTTCACTACAAAGAAGACAATTCTGAACTGACTACGCGACATCAGCGACGACGCTACAGACCAACTAGTGCTAATGCTATCCAATCAGCTTCAGCCTTATATATATATATATACACCGTGATCCAAAAAAAACGGCCCCCCTAACACTTTGTCGTATAACGCTATCATTTCACAATATTCTTTCAATAAATTTTACGAAATGTTTGAGGAAGTAAAGGACTGTAAACAGTAGCCAAAATCATATGCAACCCACCACCACCGTACGCACTTTATTCTGTAATATTGACGTCATATGACGTCATTGTTTACGTGCATAATTGATAATGGCGTTCACGGACGATGATAAAATTGTTATTAAATTTCTCAGGCAGAATAAACACTATGCCGCAAAACGGTTTATTTCCGAATTCCCTGAGAAAAGATGGTCGTTGACTTCACTGAAACGATTGATTCGAAAGATCGATGCGACTGGGACGACGAACGAACGAAAGGTAGGCCTAGCGGCCGAGCACGAACAGCGAGAAAGTGCACAACATTGATAGCGTTGACAAGCTTGCACTCAGTCAGGAAGACAAGCCTGGCACTCATTCAACACAGAAAGTGACTTGCTGTATCAGATTAGTTGTACGTACATTATAGTAAAATATCGTGACATTTACAGGAACGCTGTACTTAACTATAGACAGTCAGCTGGTGGGGGCCGGTTTTTTTGGATCACGGTGTATATATATATATATATATAAATAACATAATATCAGAAGAGCTAGGACCAGCAATGAAGCAGCAAGACAGCATCAGAGAAACAAAGCATTTGACTTACTGGACACAGGCTCAGGTTCCGGTATGAATGGCGGACGACTTCTTGGACCAGCTGCTACAATTAAAACACAGCGATATTCAGTCAAAGCGACATAGATACTAATATGTAGAACACTTTTCCATATAAATTTAACAGTCAGTCCAACAATGATGTGTGTGTCAATCTGGCACTACAAATGGCATACGTCTACCAAAAATTTATCTCATACAATGAGCATGATCTTCTTGGACTGGTGTGATTGGGTGTAAGCGCTAGAAGATTGGCTCACTAAGTGATACTGAAACAACTGGTGAAAGATACAGGAAACCTCACCCCACGCCCCACTGCAGGGCGCTGCTACCTGACAAATTTAATGGTATGATCCTGATGTCATTGCCCTTATATTCTGAAAGTTTTATGACAATGTCTGTAACCGTTTTCCAGTAACATTGCAAACAAATAAACACAGCTATGCAGTACCCGGCAACAGAGTGACAAACACCAGTAAGCAGAAACATCGTTAACGACATAATCAAAGCCACCAGCAGCCACAGCACACAGACAGCTTCCAAAATTCACTGTAGGGAAAAACTTGTCCAATCTTCCTTTCATGGTTGTTGTTTAAACTGAGCAGTATTTTTGGGGCAACATGAACATCCCAAGGTGTCCCAGTAAACCATTTTATAGAAAGATTTTTTGCATGAAGCCGTGGGAGTCAGTTAAAGAGTTACAGATACTACGCGGTAGACTTGATCTCAAACACCTGATAGATTTGAGCAAAATGAGATTTTATCGCAGCGTGTCTACTTATTCAACAAATGTCGTGCGTTGCTGCTTATTTAAAGCATTCAGGTTACCTAGTGTGAAGAAAATGTTTTACTACTATGGTGTTAGCACAGGATGTTGAGTTGGTTTTGATTGTATCTTTAGTAAGCTAAAGACTTTAGTCTCATAAACGTGTGTCCTGGTTTGTATATCTTTTGATAATTCTGTCTTCTGTCTATCTTTTACATTTGTATTTCTGTCTGTGTGTTTGTGTTCTTGTTGTGCTGCCTTCATTGGCGAATAAACGTCTTCATTAACAGGGTCTTTGCAAATGTATATCATCACACCGAAACAGCGAGCAAACATAAACCAGACCTATACACTGAAATTCCACGCAACGTCTGTATTCTCATGCCTCTGGCACGCCAGGATGGCCACCGAAGGTATTCTCATGCCTCTGGCACGCCAGGATGGCCTCCGAAGGTATCATCATGTTACCAAACACCATGTTTTGAAAATGAACGAACCGATCCTGACGCAAATTGGTACCAATGGTTTACGGCTCAAGGGCACGAAACGATTACTTTGGGGGCCGCAGGAGGCCAAAGGCCGAAGTCACATGAGGCCAACAGCAGACTTGGAGGCCTGGTGGAGGCATCGCTCTTGATTGCCTTGAAACATCCAGCTTTTCTGGTTTACAACTGTTTACAAATGTGTCTAAGCAGCTATAACTAAAACTGCTGCCTGCATGTAAGGATACTCATTACTGACAACAAATATAGCACCATATAAAACTTTCTAAGGATACTGATTACTGACAACAAATATAGCACCATATAAAACTTTCTAAGATCTTACATTACGTAAAAATGTCTACAAATCTACAAACCAGTGCTGGTGGAAAGTTGTGTGCCACAACTCTTATTCTGGAAATCTGGCGGTTTTGGAAGAATCTCACGAGGTCCAGGTTTTCGAGGTGTGGCAATGGCCTGGACAGGCTGAGTGGAAACACTGGAAAGAAGGAAGCAAGTCACCGGCACTTGATCCTGTGTCACTGGTCCGGTGGTGGTTATAACGGACGATGCCGTGTCTGACGGTACCAGCTGGAACACTGTTGACATCGGAACTGTGTTTTTCTGGACAGCCATCTCTGGTGCAGGATTCTGTACTGGATTTGGGATACAGGTATTCCAAACACTGGAAACATTTGGGACATAGGGATTCCCACCACTGGGAATTCTGAGTCGCGGATTACTATCGACGGGATTTCCTGGATTGGAATTTCTGACATGTGGATTTCCAATAGGATTCTCTTCACTGCACAGGAAGTGGTAAATCTTGCTGTACTGGTAGTCATCCGATGGTAGGAAACCTCCGTTTATGCGATCCACACTTATATAGTCTTTGTTCAGATCTTTATTGATGACGTCATTAAGGTCATTCAACTCATCATCGACACCCTCTCCCAGCCCGCTATCCGCTGTACTGCCGGGGGACATGGTGGGATTCTCCGACGCCCGGACAGATCCAGGACTGATACAGTCGCTACCGTAATCAAACTCTAGTGATACCGCTGATCTTGCTGGAGAAAGCGCCGACGGAGCTCCCGGAAACTGAATTCCGGGATAAGTATTTGGTGGCATTTGCATAATTTCTGATATGTCATCATCATGCACAGAATTCATGATGTTGCTGAAATCTCCTGACGGCACGAGAGAGGGATCAGGCGGAGGCTGTTGAAAGAAATCGGTGAGGATGTCATTGTCCACAAGACCAACAGCTGGTGACCCTACCAACGTAAAAACATCTCCACCACTCAAGAACGGGTTGACTGGAATGCCTTGCACGGCTTCGTAAGTGGACGGCGGAAAGTAACCCGGTGGCGGTTTCCTGAACTTCGGTGCAGTTTCATAGCCGCCTCCGTACGGGGTGTTACCTTGTGGCTGGAAACATACGGACTGTAGAACTGCTGGATCACACGATGGATAAATCGGAATACCAGGGGGATGTGGTCCATGGGCTACTAGTTCACCAGTTTCGTCAGTTTCCTGTTTCTTACCAACGACTTCACCATCAGTTTCATCGTGTTCCTGTGGAATACACTGATGCTTCCCAGGTGACACAACTCCATCTGTTTCTGACCCAATTCCGTCTCCGTTTTCAAAACACAACTCATCTTTGTCTTCACTGTTTCTCGTTCTTAAGTCCCTACTAACTGCAGCTTCTTCCTTCGATTCTGCGTCATCAGCCTTTTCCGAGCAGCTCATAAATGTCTCTTCGGTCTGGTTACTAACTGGGGTAACAACAGTTTGGCCGATGTCTAATTTTCCGTCATGCTCCTGCAGTTGTTTCTCAATCCTCCTCGTCTCATCCTCATCGGCAGTACCTACCTCACGAACCTTCTCCCTGTCCTTCGTAATTTGTTCGATGACTTTCTCGACTGAATTTCCAGTCAAGGAAATCGACTGCACACTCATACAGAGATCATCTACGGCTGCGTGCTGGCTGTCGTCGACCTTCATCAGTATATGATCACTCAACGGCATTATCTCAACCATCGTGCTGGCCATTTCCAATGACCAGAAATATTATCTAAAATAGCAGAAAATAAAAAGTATTTAAGTCATTTTCAAACGAAATGATCATTAGCCAACACTGGAGCATCTAATGAACAAAGACGCGACTCTACATCGCCTTCCAAATATCATTCAAAAACTTGGACGAAATTAAAGTAATGGAACATGGGATATGCAGCTCATTCAGTAAAGGTCTGCCATGCATGCCCAGGAGTCAGTGATACTTCAGTATCCCAATATGGTACTCTTTCTTGTACTCAGTCGATTCAGTAAATCTAATGGACGAAAATTTACTCAACACAATTTCTCATCTAATAAATGATTCATAATAAATATGAGTATTTAACAGGTGTAGCAGGGTGCAAAATGCAAATTTCCACCCAGTTTCTGTTTGCCTAAAAACCAAATCCAAACTAGAAGGAACGCATTTACCTCCGACAAAGGTGTTCCGGTGCCTCAAAACCACATGTTGCTGCTGTGATGCACGTCCAATACCCAATACCCATGCCAAATACCTGTACGTGGGATTTTCCTGACATAATAAAATTCTGCGTTCCAGTGCACACGACTCGAATGCGACGGGCGCCCAATACCCAAGTCCATCGTTGGGCCGTAAAACCATTTTAAAACCTCGGCTCACTGCAGTGGCAAATACGCCTAGCAGCGCTAATACTATAGCGGAGAAAGCAATCCGGTTATAGCATCCGGACTATAATCCGAATCGGGCTCAGAAGTTAATCAGTTCGTCCATGTCCAGACATCTGTTGACACGCAGCATTTCATCCAAATCCATGCACGCGTTTTTTGAGTAATCTTGCTAACAGACAAACGAACGTGGGCAAAAACATATACATCCGCCTTTGTCGGAGGTAAAAAAAGGCAGTGCTAAAGTCCAATGCCTATACCTATTACACATCCTTGCTTTGCCTTGCTTTGTTTGCTTTGGAATCACATATCAATCAATCAATCAATCAATCAATTTATTTGTCAGCTGTGGACATAAACAGGATAGATGATTATTATAGCAGTGAAAAGCACAGTGACGGGCTGCCAGAAAAGCAACGCTCATCAAAGCTGGCCGCCCATAATCAGTTGACATATAAAAATAACTAGCATGCAACATTATTGCATAAAGAAAATTCAGCAGTGAAATTGTCCAATAACTGAAATAGGCCTACACCAACACGATTTACCTAAATAGTACTTTACTAACACAAATCTGAAAAACCTGAAATTGCTGTAAAGCAAGTCCAAGTTGGTAAGTGCTATTATTACCAGTCCGGGTCCGGACTGGTACGGTGGTACCAGTCCGGACCCATGGCCGCCATGCTGGGAGGCGTGGACATTGGCAGCCCTTCGGCGGCCAATGTCCATGCCTCCCATTAAAAAATGAAACTGGCACTACCCCGTACTACTGAACCCTAACCGACCCACGAGGCGGGGTCCTAACCCTAACCGATCCACGAGCGGGGAATAAACTGGTATAATGTTACCGTTTTCAAACATGCGCTGCAGCCATATTGTCAACAATG
>Ga0209149_1002822_pt1 | contig 10037 bp, 10 predicted proteins | sample WorMetTyACAVOLI2_FD_187423 | JGI IMG/M metagenome (GOLD analysis project Ga0209149, IMG submission 187423) | Marine gutless worms symbiont microbial communities from Max Planck institute for Marine Microbiology, Germany - Olavius algarvensis... ... | reverse complement strand
AAATTTCAGAGATAGCATGTGTTCAACATTCTTAATTAAACCACAATGTCAGAAAACTTTTGTGTTTGCAGCAAAGTACCAGCTGAAGCGAGTTACCGTATAGGAATCCTTAACTGTGCATCATTCCACAGTTTATGCTGCCTTATAAACAAAAAAAGTAAAGTTTTTAAACAAACTGTGTTTCTATCAAAATAATAAAATGTTTAGCGGTATCAACAATTACAACACGTGTTCGAATGCTGTCTTTCGACATTTATAGGTACACAATCGTTTTTGTGACTCGTTTATTGCACTGCCAATGATACGTTATTCGAACTCGGGCCGGAAATCCGCTGTTCAGGTGTGTAAAGTCGCTACTGTTGTTATGAAAACCACACAGCTGGTTCTAAGCCAATTTAAAAACTTTTTATCGTATTCAATGGATAATTGAATAAGGTCTCTCTGTGCCAAAAATAATTAGTGAATGTTGTGAATTGATAAGTTATGTCATATTAATTGTAGCGGTCCGTTTTTTAGACACACTGTAGATGTCTTTAGCAGAAGTTAGTCATGAATTGTCAGCTTACTGATCAAACACAATAACTGAAACTATGCATGTACAGATAAATCACGTGCTCAGTTATTAAAAACATAAATCCAATCCAGTAAACAGATTTCCAAGCAAAACAAAATGCAGCTAGTCAGCTAATTCTACTTAGTGTACACTCTCTTGTGACCGGACGTATGATCTTCAACATGTTCAGCAAATCAAACAAGACTATCGCCACTGCGATGAAAAGCCGGCTACAACTGTGCTTCTACGAGAAGTGAGCGGTCAATTTTTCTACTTGTGTGTCAACCAAGTGCGACAGCCACAATTTGGTAACACTGAGCCCTGGACTTCGTTCATAGCACTTGACCAGGTAACCAAGATATGACTGTAAGGACGACAATGGACGGACGACAGATGGCCAGACAGACATCGGTAACCAATGCATATCGGACTCTTAAGGTGGGTCAGCAAAAATACCAAATAAGCTCTGTCAAATACTCTGCACTAATACGTTTTGTAGCTGGTTACAGTGTTCAGTATGGATGGAATTACTCCTGTTTAGGTCTGAATGTATTGTTTTGTGTGCAGTCGTTTCAATGTTCCATTATCTGTATTATCTGTAATAACTTCTCCATTGACAGACTTGTCAATTTGAAGTATATGGAGTCTGTATCTAACAATTAGAGCAGTCAGTTGAAATGTTGCACGAATGTACTAGCAATACACAAGGTTAGTTGACGTTCCTGCTGAGTTCTGCGGCGTTGTGAGTGACATTACCTCATTTCTGCACGTAGATAAGTTTATGTTGTTTTGCTGTATATTTGCATTTGTACCTTGTGTACTATTCAATAATAATAATAATCAGACCTGCGCTTCACCAGGAACCGCAGTTTGTAGTACCAGAACCGATACTCGATGCATATCGTCAGAATGAAGAAGAAAATGCCGAGAAACACGAGGCTAAGAAGGTTTTTTCCAACCAAATCCCAACTTAATGGGTTCTTAAAGATGTCTTCACCTGCAACCACAATGCTCGTCATAATTTCATACAATTCAGTAAACAAAAAGTATTTTCACAAATATTGGTAGCAAAAACTGGTCAGCCAGGGTTTGATCATGGACTATGTAAATGTGTTGTCCAGCTAATTCATATGGCTAATACTCAAGAAGGAACGGTTTGTGTTAAGTAAGCTATAAAAAAGTGATAACCCGTATCTAACACAAGTAGCTCTGCTGTTGCAGAGAGGCCACACAATACTTTGTGTCCGTCAGAGCTTCAACAGTATAATATCTCCAGCGCAGTCTTTTATTATTGTTACTTCGGCTTCTGATTTACCACTGCGTGCAATTAAATGCCGCTCTGCTGTCTTCGGCATAACGCTGCGGCTTCTTGTCACACACTTCGTCGTCATCTCCCGCCATCAACTGACTCCGCCGCTAACCAGTGACTAGTGTCATCAACTCGCCATGGTATGGTATGGTATAGTAGAGTTTAACGTCCCACTCGACACATTATAGGTCATTTCGGAGACGGTTTTACGGGTCATATGACCCAACCAACAGTGTCATAGCACTGGTCTGTTGCAGCTAAGTGTACTGCACTAGGTGCACGAACCATTCGCAGCACGCGATGGACCAAGATATTGGCTCAGAATTATGATTTTTGCGTATCCCATCTGCATTCGATGCCCCCTTTAGGGGGGTTCCTGTCGGAATATTGCCATGACATTTGGTACGGAAAAAGTAGAATGTTGTGGCTACCTGATGGCGAAAAAAGTTTGCAGATATATTTATTAATTTCGACAGAATGTACGAACATGACAGACAGACACCGCATCATGATGGCATAGGCCACGCTTGCATAGCCTCATACGGCAAAAATAAATAACTGCAAATAACTGCAAAGGTATAAAATGAAGTATGTTCAAGCACAACCATGACTACAGCAATTGCTTCTGCTGTAAATGTAACAAGAAGCTCAGCTGTTGCAGAGAGACCATGCAATGCTTCGTGTCATTGAATATTTCGCTAAGTCACTCAAGCAATTATGTCTCTATCTTGTATCATTTTTGAGATAGAACGAGATACTGGTCGAAAATTGTGATTTTTTCATAGCCCCTGCTTTCCTGTTAGGGTGGTCCCCATCGACATATTGCCACACCATTTGGTATGGAAAAACTAGAATGGTGCAGCTACCCTATGGTAAAAAGTTTTAGGATACATTTAGCTGTTTCGACAGAATACCGGCATGTGACAGACAAATGGACGGCCAGACAGATGGACAGACAGACAGAAATATGTGTAAAAATTCAATGTAACTTTCAGCACTCTTTTAGCATGGTTGGCAGTTTGGCTTAGTGGCAATGCATTGGTGTCGATCAATGTAGTTGCACTATGCTGTGCCCAGTTAGTACCGGGAAGGGTAACTGTCAGTCTTCGGGTGGGTAAACCATCTCGATGTATAACCAGCCACCCAGGTCAATTCAGCCTGGCCATCCCTCCATGGGTAGGTGCAATGAGTACCAGCATAATCTGGGGAGAAAATAGGCACACACTAGCCCATATCCGTGGTCTTGCAGTGTTAGCTGGTGTCTGTCTGAGGGCTAATGAAACAGAGATCAGCACCACCCAGTGGGCCCATGTGGCTTGGGGAGGACTTTACTTTTACTACTTTTAATCTGTTAGCATTCAACTTTGAGCACTCGATGACGTGTAAACAGTATATGAACACACCGTATGAGCGGAACACGTCGGACATGAGCTGGTTGCGAGTCATGTCGATGAGGCCGCGTCCCAGACAAAAATGTGGCAACAGCAGGAACACTTGACGTAAGATGTCGTTGATACGATCAAGACGCTGTGTCAACATCAACCACAGCAATGAATCAGCCACATTAGCTACACTTACTGTGCCTTCAACTCAAACTGTATCTCTATTATGTGCATATTACAAACTCAATTATCGCTACTTATTATAACACTTACTACAAACAACAAAAAATAACACATCGATTTATACATATAACACATATTTTTACAATGATACTTTATAATGCACACATACAGGGTGGGCCAAAAAAACTGGACTGCTTTTACGATCACTCAGATCAGATAACTTTGCAATGACTGACGATAGAAAGGCATGTAATACGTCAAAAGTTTCAGAATTTTGTCTAGAATGAAGTGCATAATTTGCATGTCAGCGCAATTAAACATTCTTTGCCTAATTTGCATAAATCGTCAATACCGCCAAAATCGCATTGAATTTGACAATGACGCACGAGTTTTTCTCAATTTTTATTCGAAATGCACTAAAACAAGGACGATCTCTAACACCTACGGTTAGTCCAGATGAAATTCAACATGTCAGATCAAAAAGTGAGTGTCTGCCGAGCGAATGCTGACGGGAAGAAAACATTTCTCGCAAAGCGTTAGGCCTATGGTTTCTGTCGCTGTTTCAAAACTTGGTAAGACGGACTTTGCATTTGTGCAGCCAGGTGCTAAACTAAACAGTGTATATTACTGTGAGAACGTACTTGAACAATGTTTACTGCCGGCAATTCGCCATATCTTGAACAACGACTTCCTGTTCCAGCAGGATGGAGCGCCATGCATGCACACCGTTCACCACACTGTCGCTTACCGGTGTTCCAATGTGCCTGAGTTGACTGAACCAGAAAACTAACCGCCGAACAGTCTAGATCTAAATCCTGCAGATTATCCAGTGTGGACATGCAGCATTGCAGCAGATGGTGTATCGTCACAAAATTTCAGACCTTGATCAGCTGCAGCAATGATGGGCTCAGCGAAGCCATGACACACTGAACCAAGCAACTGATCTGGTGCCAAAAAGACTGACTATGGTTATCAAGGCAGAGAGTGGTCATTTTGAATTTTTTCTGGTCTAACCATATGTGTTAGAGACCATCTTTGTTTTACTGTATTTCGAATGAAAATTGAACAAAACTCATGCGTCATGGTCAAATTCAATGCAATTTTGGGGGTATTGAGGATTTATGCAAATTAGGCAAAGAATATTTAATTGCACTGCCACACAAATTACACATTTCTTTTGACACATTACACGCCTTTATATCATTAGTAGTTGCAAAGTTATCTGATTTCAAAAAACAGTCCGGTTTTTTGGCCCACTCTGTAGTATCACCACTGCTATCATCAATGTGTAGTCAGCCGATACTTGTAAGTTGTATCACGCCAAATGACCTCGGAGGCCAACGGCACATATCAGCAATACCTACAAGGCTGAAGTTATCATTTCATAAAAGCCATTTGTTACAAGTAAGTCCAGCAACAGCATCAGAAGTGAGAAGCTGCAATTATGAAAGAACATAAAACAGCTAGTGATTCCAAAAGATCGCCAAAAAACTGCTGTAAGCAGGATTCATTACATGCCCAACGCCTTTCCCAGTCTCTACGAACAGTATAACTGTATTGAAAGAAACTGATAAACAGAGAAATGTGATCAATAAGGTATATTGGTAATATTAATCGATGCGATCAATACAACATGTTGGTACCTCTTCCATGAACAGTTCCAAAATGAACGTAGACAGCGTAGACAGCAGGCCGAGGAATATATTGATGCAGCCAACAGCAACGAAAGCCGTGCTTGGAACTTTGAATAAGTACGAGACCGGATACATCATTGGTGTAATCGCCCAACTGCCAGGCAGACAACATGCATATACAAACTGCACATTAAGACAAGTCAAGATAATGAGTAGGGACCTGCGAAGCTTCGAGATTCGATTCGAATTCGAATCGGACGTCCCTCTCTTCTCTTCTCTTCCAATTAAGCTGCCCAGTGCTGAGGCCTCTAAGCAGGCCCAATGCACGACCCCAGGACAATATGCACCTTACATAAAGGGAATAATGAAAACTCCTTAGAGTTAAATACCAATTAAGAAAATTATAATCGGACGTCCCAATTCGATTCTATTTGAAAGTGACGGGCCGATTTCGAATCGCCGCACCTGCCACGTTTGCCGTCGTACCATAAACAACACTCACTGTACAACGACAAATTTCAGTCGTTTCGGCATTGCTACTGGGATTTATATTGAGTTTAATTAATTCATGTACTTGTAGTTAGAGCATGCACACTACTGCTAGTAGCCTAGTAGCGATCGCGCTATATTTTTGACGAATCCGCACATCTGTCCTATATGGCAATGACAAAAATTTAACACTGAAGCTGTAAACGACTATCTGCCAATTCGATTTGAGATTCGATTCGAATTCGAATCGTAGCCGCCGATTCGATTCGAGATTCGATTCGAACGGAAATTTCCGATTTGCAGGTCTCTAATAATGATGTAAATACTAAACTCAAAATACACTGCAATTTTGGTGCAGTTATACTATATGATTTACAATAATGTAGTACAACCAGATCATCAAATCTTAATATATAAAGATCGTCATGTGTGTGTGTATGTGTCTGCTCCTCATAAGTGGCAAAACAGCTGGGTTGATCCGGAGAAAACTTGGCACACAGATTCGTTTTTACCCGTGGAGTGTTTTAGCCAAGTCAAGGTCAACGTGAAGGGCAGGCATGAGAACGGAGCACCATCAGTGCTAATTTGCTCTGTCCAGACGATAGTGTTACAGTCAGTACACAATTAAAGCTACAAATGCACTTACTACTATTACTATTGCACTGTAAATTTAGACTTTGCTAACAAACAGAAACTAAATTATCAAACAATGACTGACAGTGCATTACCCGTAGAGAAACAGTAGAACAGCGAGGCACGGAGCATTGGCTGGTGACACATACTGACGCTGCTGGAATGCCAGGAACAGCAAAATACAGATGACAGCCGACACAAGGTAGTTGCACTGTCACACAAATATTTCACAGTTTCATAATTAACCGTTAAAAAATGTAACCATCATAAACTATCATAAGCCGAAGACCCGTGCAATATCTGCTGTTCTGGTGATGTAAACTGTGCAAATGCTCAACAACTGTTTGAGAACATCACGTTAGCTATCTTTTCGAAGCTAATACTCAGTGCCTAATATCTAAAATACAAATACAAAAATCTCTTTTATTCAATTACTAGCTTATTAACATTATTCTGTAGTGGACGATGACGACACTGTAATCTGATGCATAACTAGACATTATCAGAGTCAGCGTTCAATATCTTCCAAATGTAAACATTACAGTGTTTGTGTTTTCTTATAAGACCGAGAATTTTCTGTCGAACTGTCACTTCAACGACACAAAACTTTCTGTTTAGCTCTCTTAGTTTCCATGTTTCTGCCTCACAAGTCACAATCAAATGTACCATAACCTTGGTTTCTCTACTAATGCTTTGGCCTTCCACAGCTTCTCAAGTTTCCTACTGATACTGTCTCTTTGCTCAACTCTTAACAATATTGGTAATAACACCAGTCCTTTAACAAACTGACAGCATTCACTACTAGCTAATGGAACATAGCTAATAAATGACAAAACTTGTGCTGGATAATTTACCCTTTAAGGGGCACATTAAAACTGCAGAGTAACAGACCGTTATACAGCAATACGGTGATTGGTACATTGATGTGCAGGCTGTTACATTCGGTACAGTGAGGAGGGGCCTGGGCCCACCCAGTCCTCTCCTCGCTGTACCAAATGCAACAACCCAGCCATCAACGGCCAGTATACCAACTTCATATTATTCCATGTGGCACTATAAGTACCTTTGCACTCTCAAGGGTTAACAGATATCGTTGTGATAATAACTAATGAAAGCAACCTACGCACCATATCCCAACAGAAGTTAACAAGCCAGAAGATGACCGGCTTAACGCCACTGACGAACTGGAGATGACGCGAGCCAGACTGCCGCTCCTCGACCAGAAACACAACGAAGCTTGCCGGGATCTGACTCACGGCAAAGATGACACTGATTGCAATCAAGGCATCGATACCACTTGCTCGGCTGCCACACAACACAAACAGTCGATCACCTAGTGCCAACATCTTCAGCTGTTTCAACACAGAATAATAAAACAAAGTTTTTCACACCTACAGCAGCCATCACATTATACCAGACAACCTTCTCTCTGTTACTCGTTGTAACATCTCATTTGGTGCTCGAGGCTTTCACTTGGTAGCTCTGCTATCTGGAATAGTCTTCCCTCTAACGTCTGTTCTTGCAAAACTCTCACAACATTCTGCTGACACTTGAAATCTCATCTTTTCCATTCAGCCTTTGCCACTGCCTAGTGACCCACCTCAGCGCCTCTGATTCATTCACGACTATGGCACTCTATCAATCTATTTACTTACTTACTTACTGACAACGTATAACAAATGGCAGCAGGCACAGAAAAACTTGCCCCATGCCCCACTGCACGGTGTGTCCACCTGGAAAATTGAATAGCATGATAACAAAGTTATGGGCATCTTCAAGAGCATAATTTCCCAACAATTTGCCATCTCCGGAAGGGATATGATGGAGCCAACTGAAATCCGCTTCCATCAGATACGGATATTTCACATTTAACAGCTGTACAGATTCCAATGCAGATGACGATTTTTGATGCAGATGACACGACTTGCCATGCCAACTACTTGCAAACACTGTTAACAAACAAGACCTTAGAATAAGAATTTAAAAATATGCAGGCTAAGCTGATCAGTGTTAAACAGCTGATCTCCTTTGGCTGACCAACAAAAAAAAGATCAGCTCAGCTCAGCCGATTCTAGTTTCAACCTAGCCGTCATTGCCGGTTACTCGACGTGCTTAGCCTCGTTTTCAACGCAGTGGGTGTGGGTGTGTTTACTGTTTACCATTTTGTGCTTTTCTGCAGGCCAGTTTATTATTTCTCCACACAATACCAAATTCAAATTCAACCAAAAATTGTCTCTGTACTTCAACGGATTTGTATGTGAGAAAACTGTCAGATTTCGACAACTTCAAATTCCAATGGGAACTCCGTCACACCATTTTAATTTTTTTGTTTATTCGGTGTGGTAGACTAAGCTGGCTACCTGTCAGCTTTTTACTGGACATTAAATACACACTATCGTATCGTATCATAACTGTGATTTTTCCCTCCAACCAAATTTAACTGAAGCATTAAAATAAATGTTTGGTTATTCACATGAAATACACATAATATCAAACAAATCAAGAAAAACTAGAGAACACAATTACTTTCACGAGTGGTCACAACACAACACATTTAATTATTACTGTACGACTGCTACGTCATCACCCATATCAAACATTACTATTTTAAGAAAAATATCTAAATTCTTGGAACGATGACAACGAATCGATCTAACAGTTGAAATAACTGTGACAGGTGCACAATAAAACATGGAACGTAAGCATACAGTAGATATCTGTCCATCTGAATATGAGTCCTGTTCATCGGATGGTTGGTAACAGAAATCCCAGCAGTCGTTGGGTCAACGTCATGTGACAAACTGGCTCGGAACAGCATGTTGTTGACCACGTTCATGTACGCAACCATCGACACATATCCAGTATTGTCAAACCAGACCTGAAAAGAAAAGAACACATTACGTTGGAAATAAATGCCTTTTCCGTCAAATGACGTTGCAACTTGTCGTTCGTGTAATGCTGCTTCAGACAAGGTCGCCACACATCAGATGCTTTTCAGGGTGAACACCACCCAGACAATGTGAACTTCCCTGACAATTCCCTGACATTTCCTTGACGGTTCACAGCACTCCTGCCCATGTCAGGTGTTACTTAACCACCAGTACCAGTGTTATTGTCAGTGGTAGGGGTAGGACTGCAACAGTGCATGATCTGATACCAACCTGAAATGCACAAACTCAGCAAAGTCGAGACTATTTTAAAAACAAGCAAATAAATATGCAAATATACAGCTAACGATAGACAGTTTTAGGCCACTTTACCCGACAAGATTTTTTTCCCGGACACTTCCCCGACTTTTAGTAAAATCCACGACATTCAAATTCACCGACATTTGCAGGTTTCCGTACAAGTGGTCACCCTGGCTTTTAGCATGCAGTGTGCATGCGTATTTAGGATAAGCTTGAACAATTTACCAACTGTGTGTCATGACACAATTTATCCATGGTTTAAAGTGAATAAAAATCAAAAATACTCAGCACTGTTTTATGGACACATAGAATCATGGTTGTAACCTGTCCACAGATAGTACAAACTCACAGTACCTTACATATGCATGTTTATAGTCTGATAAACTAGTGCATCGTATGCAACTATCAATAAAGAACATAAATAACACTGGAAGAATAAAATTTAAAAAAAACAAATCGTAAATAACTTACTTTCACGTTGTTTCGAGTAACCAGTCGTCCAAAAACATCTGAGAAATCTTTGACAACATCTCTGATGGCGATGTTTGTCACATTTTTTAACAGCTGAGGATCAACGTTCAACATTGAACCCATTCTTTCAAGCACTTGCCTCATCTGTGTCCTATTACGACGGCCCAGTCTGTTTTGTTCTCCAAATGAAAATCC
>Ga0209149_1002821_pt1 | contig 10040 bp, 7 predicted proteins | sample WorMetTyACAVOLI2_FD_187423 | JGI IMG/M metagenome (GOLD analysis project Ga0209149, IMG submission 187423) | Marine gutless worms symbiont microbial communities from Max Planck institute for Marine Microbiology, Germany - Olavius algarvensis... ... | reverse complement strand
TATAGCAGTTAGTGAAGCACCTCACCGCTACGGGAGCCTGCATGTCATATGGGATCTCACAGAGTTACCTGCCACCCGACAGAGGCAGCGACCCCGCCCTTACCCCGGCCGAATCGGCCGGTACTCAACACAATAATTATCACAACACCGAAAAACATACCAATTCAAAATTACAGGAAACTTTTGGCTCTATTACAATACGAAAAGACCAAGTCACTGCTGTGAGTAACATCTTTTCTCATATCATTGCATTCTTTCTAAGCAAAGTCATAATAAAAATGTCTAGTTTAGGTCTTTCTCAGCATCTTGTGTACACTGCAACTTAACACCAGTAAATAACAGCTGTCAGACTTACATTGTAAAAACATTTAATTTTACCAAACGTTAGACTTTTTTTTAAACATCCAAACAATGCACTAGTCCATCAACTAGCACATCAGCTATAGGCATATTGATATATAAATAAATGAATAATTCTAACAGTATTATGCCACATGCAAACGCCCTCTGTAATCAAGTTATGAAACCACACATAAACTAGGGATGTGTGGAAAACCGAAATTCGGTTCGGCTTCGCTTTTTAAAAACCAAACCATCCAAAAATTTGACATTTGTTAAGACGGTGAAACTGCATGCAATCGCCATTCAAATAATAAGTAAATAAAAGTAAGTTTACTCACATTAAATATGTAGATAAAAAACGTCTTAAAACATAACCGAAACAAGAGTTTAGCAGACAGATTTTAGAATGTAATTACATTATTTACTTGTTGTCGTTGTTGTGAGTGACATCAAAGTCATGTCATCCATTGTCGCTGTAATATTTGCTATTACACGAGTAGTAAATAGCTATAATATCCGAACCGAACCGCATTTTTTGAACCGAGCCGAACCAAACTCATTCCGAACCAAATCCAAATTTTTAAACAATAAACAGAAACTGAACCGCAATAAATAAATCTATTCCGCACATCCCTAACGTAAACTACAGTCAGTATTCATACACCATGCATCATCAATGCACACTCAGCAGTTGATTTAGACAACACAGCAGCAATGTACAGACCCCACATACCTTGCATCAAAACTCATCATTTTCTACGAAAATGCTGTTCATTTTATAGGCACATCTTATGCATATTGAGGACATGAAACCAGCAACTCTTTGTGATTCATAATATTATTAAAAAGCATTTAGTGACTTACAGTTACACCGGAGTGTGCACTGGGAAAACTGACAAAGACCACCCCAAAAGGTAAGAAGCATCATAAAATTAAACTGTACAGAAGCTGCAATGCTACAGGACTTGAAAGAAACTGAGTTAATGTTACAGCAATGCAGAGTCAACACGTGTTAAACAAGCATTTCAGCATGCACGGCCTACAATCACTGATCAGCACATTAAGCAGGAAAAAAGCAGATTCCATCTGTTGCGAAATCTAGTAAGCAAACTGACAATGTCATGAATTTCGTTTTTTTCACCCTTTCTATTCTCATCTCATGACAAATAGTCTTGACCCAAAATGAAACAAAAGCATTTGCCACAATATATGGAAAAAATTACAAAATTCTTGTCAAATTTCACAGTCACATCACAATGCTTCTATCAAACTGCTAGTACTGGTACCACATCTGATCTACGACTAATTAACTTCAGCCAATAGCCCAACACCTGCTAAGCATAAGCAAATGAAGGCATCTAAAAGCCGAGAGACCAGACAAACTGGATGGTCTGCCTACCCACAAACGCTCAAGTCATCACAGAGAGCATTCTCCCACATATAAGCAGTGATGGGTGCATCTGCCCTGCACGTAAGTAAGTAAACACAATTCCACACACGTTCAACAAGAGGACACATTTAGTAAGACATCATCATCGTTCTACAGTATCACGTGGATCCAGATTTGTTTTCAGGTGGTCCTCATTTCCTGAAATTTATCAAAATGCGTGCATAAAACAGTACAATATCAGGCCATCTGAGCCTTAAAAATTTGTGACATTTTTGACAATATACACAACATGAGCTGGGGATGGCTCCACTGTGCTTCTGGATCCACATCTGAACTTTTATGCAGCAGCAAAAGCCGCAAAAAATAACGAAGCTGCTGGAGTCAGTTTCACACATAACAGATGGGCAGCATGTCGAAACAGAATGTTAATGAGAAGCCATGCAGGACTTCCCAGAATTCCACACCGACACTGCAGCATCGTGTTCATTCATTTAATTTTCAGGAGTGGACAGCGTGTACAATAAATAAGTAAACAACAATGCAAAAACCACATCACTGGGGTACAGAAAGACTGCTACCAGTTCTTATATCTAACGCAGCTCGGGAGAATAAGTAATTGCACAAGTGACAGTAGAAATTAAAATAAAAAAAAAACATCAGCTAAACTGAATTAACAAAAAACAATCAGTTGATATGTTGCTTAAATGACGACAAGTGTCAGTCGTAACAAAACTGATAAAAAGAAAACGTGATGACTATGGACAAAGTATTAGAGACTCACTTCAGTCTATAAAACTTCCAACATGTATACTATATACACAGAACAAAACTATTACACAAACAGCTGTTTTATCGGCCATTTTCAAATTCATCTCGGCCAGCCACTTAGCCCTCACAGGCGTCGAAACAGAGTTTTCAGACTGTATTCCCACTAAAATGCTTTAAAAGCTGATAACTGAATTACATGCAAAATTTTCCCATGCAAATACCATTCAACATACCATGAGTGCTCCGCGTTCAACCCAACCTGCCACACACACATAGTGACACATTCCAGAAGTGTGACGGAGAAACTGATAGACATTTTTTACACCAGATACTGCACTTTTCACCGTAACGCAAGGTTAAAATTAGAGGAAATTTCTACGAAGTACAGAAATAAAACTGACTTTTCCATTAGAGCAGACAACAAGTGTCAGTGACTTATCGAACCAACGGTCGTATCCTTTGCCATGCAGCATCGTGCGGCCTAACTGATCAAACTTGGTGGCATCATTCTGTCAGCAAATACAGCACGACCATACAACTGCCACGTATAATCTAGCTGAGACTTTACAAACTGCTTGTGTAGCGCGTTACACAGTAAACACAAATCAGTATCAACATGATAGCACTCACCATCATAGCTGTCAGTCATTAACAGGAGTAGTCAAGGTTTTTGAAACACATACATATAGACTGCTTTTGACTGTCGGACATTTGTCTATGTTAACCCAGGGTCTGGTCATGACATTTGTCTATGTTAACCCACGGTCTGGTCATGACATTTGTCTATGTTAACCCAGGGTCTGGTCATGTTCACTAAAGGAAAAGCTCCTAATAAAGATAGGGTTCATTTTTTCCTAATCCAGTCTGCGGTTTGACAAGCATGGGCTGTTCGTATAATCTCTGGTACACTAGTTAGAAACACATACATACAGACTGCTTTTGACTGTCTGCGGTTTGACAAGCATGGGCTGTTCGTATAGTCTCTGGTACACTAGTTAGAAACACATACATACAGACTGCTTTTGACTGTCGGACATTTGTCTATGTTAACCCAGGGTCTGGTCATGACATTTCGCTATGTTAACCCAGGGTCTGGTCATGTTCACTAAAGGAAAAGCTCCTAATAAAGATAGCGTTCATTTTTTCCTAATCCAGTCTGCGGTTTGACAAGCATGGGCTGTTCGTATAGTCTCTGGTACACTAGTTAGAAAATGCACCTTCACCTCCTGCCTACTACAGATCCCTGATGTCGTCACTCAGTGCCAATCATTTCTCAACAAATTTATGTTTGATCAAGCATTTCACCAACAATATCATGACCTGCCTCTGGACCTTTCATCATTAAACTTCCCACTCGATGGCAGAAGCACATTTTAGGACTTTTCACCATTATAAATACCAGAAAATCATGACCTATAGTATTACCATTTATGGCCTTCTAGGTCGTTTTTGATAGCAAAACATGACGCAGTGAGTGTTACCTGAAATATTTTATGCTGATTTTCTATCATCACTGCAGGTACCGGTATTTCACCTATTTCTACCACCACATCAAATAACTACACAACACTGTATACTCCAACTTTAGGGAATCACATCAAAAAATTATTTAATCACAGACTTGGTTTTTCAGGACCGCGTTAAACAAACTTCAGGACTTTTTCATAATAATATAACTTTTTCAGCACCAATGTCCAATTTCAGGACTATTCCAGGCCAGAAAACCTAAACACGAATTTTAGGACTTTCAGGACCTTTGAGAACCCTGGATCATGCAAAGCTACAGCATTGTTAACAAGGATTCAATCATCAAGAAGCAAGCACTGTTACTGCATGTCATTACATTAGTATATTTTGAAACAAACATTTATAACAATATAATGTCAAATGACTTAGTGTTTTCAGCAGACCACTGTACTTCACAGACCCATGACATTTTAGACCAAGTTGAGATGCTGATCTTCACTGCAGTCCAAGTGGCCGCCGGAGCGCTGACTACTAAATATATAATTTATCGAAACCACAATAATTTAATTGAACAGTCGTCGTAATTCAACAAAGTAAAGTTGGCGACGGTGCAGCTCTACCCATCAATGTTGTGAGCGTTGATCAGTTGTCACTCTGAGCCTTTCCATTCCAAAGACTCGACCTTCGAGGCCAACAACTCAACACTGGTCGGTCTTTAAGGACGACTTAATCCAACGACGACAACAACAGTATAAAAATGATCGACTTACTCTGTCATAGAACTGCGGCTCGTCATCCAGCACCAGAAAAAATGCTGCCTGAAACATCAATAACACAGAGATTATATGAACATTCTGATAAATATTCATTATTTAATACATGTATTCCCCCAACTTAATCTGCTTAGCATACCTTCTATTCAGATAACAGGGCACTAACATACAGTCGTATACACACATTACTTTCTTCATTATAATTATGCACAGAGTTAAATAACACTATTGCAGAAATACGGTACTGCTTAATGGGCATTTGACAAAAAGTCAACATCACGGCTACAGCCACACGCTAGCACGTCTGTGCAGCAATAAAGAATGCATTTAATTTCCTGAATTTTACAGTAATTACAATAGTTTCGTTTAAAATTTAGTAATTTACAGCCAACTACAACAAACAGGCCAGCAGTTGACAAGGTTACTACCAGCACCATTATTGACTGTCCCGTGTCTGGATAGCTGGTGGCGCCATCTGGTGACTGTTGGAGTTACTATTTTCTGGGCAAAGTTTTCATCTTCCGTGGATGCACGAACGATCGTTGCAGATATTCCGTACATGCTTTCATTGCAAATGCAAATGACAACAAATTAGTAAGTGGCCAAAATGGCAATTTTTATTAAATTTTATAGGAAGTAGGGGAGCTAGGAGAAAATTGTATATCTGGCACAACTAGATCCCAGCACAAATAAACATCCCAAGTTTTATCGAAATCGGACCAACTTGCAAAAGTCGGATTACAGACATCTCAGAGACAGACAAACAGAGAGAGACAGACAGACATACAGACAGACACATAGACTGACTAACAAACAGACAGACAGACACACAGACAGAGACAGACAGACAGACAGACACAAAACAGACAATAATAGTACTACGCAGTGCAACATGGACAAAAATGTCCAAGGAAAAAATCTATATGAAAAGTACACAGTGACAAATCTTGAAACTTCACTTGTTCAATGGTGTCGAGGGAAGATCGGTTGACACCAGTTGCAAAGAATGATTCTCGTGCTTTAGCCCAAGTGACACGATCGCCAGCGGTCAGTGCTGCGAGGTGGCATTCACCTGGCGCCGGCTCTGATGTCGTGTCATCAAGTATCTGCTGCAGCATTCTGCACCGACAGCACAATCTCCTTTCAGTGTTTCAACGCCACTGCTTGACAGACAGACCGTGTGGTTGGGAGACAAAAAGGACATCGGCATGTAACAAATATCCAGCTTTCAAAAAGTCATTCTGCACCGCCAGCACAATCTCCTTTCAGTGTTTCAACGCCACTGCTTGACAGACAGACCGTGTGGTTGGGAGACAAAAAGGACATCGGCATGTAACAAATATCCAGCTTTCAAAAAGTCATGCTTCAATCACTTCCAATTGTTTTTCTAGAGAGACTTTTTGAAAAGCAGCCTAAACTAAATGAACAAAGAAATGCCAGCCAGTTGCAGCCATCTGACTAACAGTGACTCACACCTACTGCTCAATGATGGAAGCATGCTGATTGAAGCATGCTGAAAATCGAAAATAATCCGACCTGACATGAGTGAGACATGTCGTCCGACTGGAACTGAATTTTGCCAGATAGGGAAAATCAGATTTGAACATACGTCCATCCCTAGTTTATCTCCAAAATGACCTACATTGTGTTGAGTGGGATGTTAAACCCTACTATACCATACTACCATACCATACCATACCATATCATACCATACCATACCATACCATACCATACCGATACAGCTAACTGATGCAGCATGGTACAGCTGCAGAACAGTCATATACTATCAGATGGAAGTAGAAGGGTAGCTTACAGTATTATGGGTGAAAGATCATCAGTGCCCACTGACCAATGGCAATGACACAACTAACACGTAAATGACTCACATTTCAATCTGGCATGGTTTCAACAGATGGCCTTTATGGTAGATGAGCACCTTGTAATAGCATCCTCGATGATAGACGGCAATGTGACGACTGTCCTTCACATGAACCAGAGTGTCTATGCACAAATAAAGCACAAATTCATTATCTAAATTGTTTTATCTTGTTACATAACCGATATGAATAGCAAATGACTGAACCATTCGATAAACCAGAGTAGGCCTATCGGCCTAGAGACCTATCGGACCAGAGACCTATCAGCCCAGAGACCTATCGACCCAGAGACCTATCGGCCCAGAGACCTATCGGCCTAGAGAGCTCCACTGCTGACATAAAATTTTTTTTAAATATGCCAAAAAATTTTGAAGCAAAATTACAAAAATCTGTTGCACAGTTTCTTCGTATTGGCGCATAAATCATGTGTGTCAACTTTCGTAAGAATCGGACAAAAACTGTATAAGTAGCAATTTGGAAAAAAATTGACAACATCCATCCATCCATCAGTACTATAAGCTCCGCTGGCTCTGTTAGCTGCAAGCCAGCTGCAGAGCTAAAATGTATTTACTTTCAATTACACAGAATTTCCTAATTTTATAATGCATACTTTTTCAAATTTACTCTATTTTCCAGCGAAGTTTAGCAATTTTGGAGTCACAGTAGACAAGAAACTTAGCTGTTGCTAACATGTCGTGCATCTGCATCCTATACGAGAGAGGCTGCAGCTCTGTGTCATTTAAGGACCTCACTCGGCTGATCCCCGGCGAACTGCCATGTAAAATTTAGTATTCACAAGAATCTAAGCTGCTGAAGAGTGCACGATGCTTGGTGTCATTGAACATTTTGCTAAGTTATTTGAGATCATGCGAAATTATGACGATGAGTAAGGCATAAGGTCTTATTAATATTCTATTGTAACTACATCTGTATCTTGTACTGTTTGTTAAATATTCAACATCCTACAATGGTGTATCATTGGAATCTGGGTTATGCGTCACTCAAGGTCATTGAAATTGGCACCCTTCGATAGATCACATATGACTTCTTGGTCTCCCACTGTAAGTATAGTGCTATAATCTAGGCATCTGACGTTGAATAACATTGTGATCTTGAAATCACTTACCCTGTGAATTTATGCACAATCTGTACATTTCTGAAATCTACAGACATGGAACTACCCTTTTGCTGTTGATCATGTGGGTCTATCATCATTCACATCTACACAGCAAGCCCCGAAAGAGCTATGTACAGACAGTAAGGCAGTGCATTATGATTGTTCAAGGTCATTCAAGGTCATAAAAACTGATACTAATTGAAAGCCATTATGTGAATTCCTGTAAGTCTTCCATTGTAACTATGTGACTATCTTCTATCACTTGTGAGCTATAAGGATTTACTGGTCAAAAATATGCATTTTTGCCGTTTTTAGTCAGCCCAGTCTCACCTGGAGCCATCACAGGGGTGTTCCCATGTGTATCTGACCTACGCCACTAAATTCGGTCTCACAAAACTAGAGCTATGGGCTTCCGAACGGTGGAGACTGCACTGTTGGGTATTAGTTTTGAGAGACACCAGCATCTGACAGACAGACAGACGGGCAGAAATGCAGCCCATAGCAAAGCCACGCATGTGCATAGCAGATACATGACAAAAATATGGTGTTGTGATTGTAAAAATCAAACCAAATGCATCCAAATTATGGTGTGTTCCACAAAAATGTACATCTCAACAGCAATTATATTTAAACGGCATACACTAAATTAGGGTAGCAGGACCACGGATGAATTCTAAATGACACTGCCATATTTTGCATCCAAAACTCTATGAACAACCAAATCTGCTGACAACACATCACGCTTCCCAACTTTGCATTTAATACCTGTCAGGAAGTAACAATGTAAAAAGTCACAGTTTTGTATAGCCAAACAAATATGACGTCTTCAGAATAGTATACAGTTATTAAAAAAATCCAAGACAAGAGAAAAACTACAATGCGAAAGCCGAATTTCAAAACAAATCCTGGACAGTCTCAGCTCTGATCTGATCTATCTATCTATCTATACAGTGAATGCAAACGAGATTTCTAGTTGCCAAGATTTGCAAGATTTGATGACCAATAACTTGGTGGGTTAAAAAAACATTTTTTGGCAAAATTTGGGAATGTCATTCAGAATTACTCCCAGATCCGGTTACCCTCATTCACTGCGCTCTGTATAAACACAACCAGTTTGTGTTTAGGGGTGCACTGTTATGGGCACGGTGTGGGAACTATCAATACAACCAGTTTGTGTTTAGGGGTGCACTTTTATGGACACGGTGTGGGAACTGTCATGTAATATGATGACTTGCCTTTCTCAATGCCTGGGATGCGTGTTGTATTGAACTGTCGCTCATGTTGCCAGGAACAGAGCGGTATTGTTTTGTTCAACATTAACTGTGCACAACACAAGACCACACTAGCTGTCAGCAAAAAGTCTGCAAAACTGTGCAACGCTCCGTATCATTTGGAAAACTTGGTGAAGTTAACTGTATATGACTGCCGACAACTAGTTGCAAACTTTACTTCTGCCACGACTTTGTCACGAAAAATGTTGCCACTACTGACGTCTTTGAGTAGTTCACTTACCAGTTAGTAAACGAAGATTATTTACTTGCAGTATTCAAACTGTGTCCTTTTTCGTGTTGTTAATTAATTTCTGAACATTACGGTAAAAACCATATTTTATGTGACTCATAGTTGCAAAGTTAACGGTGTATTAAATTTTGTGCCGTTTTTTTCTGGAACACCCTGTATAGTCTGTGAAAATGTCATGGCAGTTATCATAAGCTGCTGTACAGTGACATGACAGTCAAGTGTTGTAAATAATGCTGGGTGTACAGCGTAACCAACACTTGTAAAGGCTGTAAACAAACTCAGTTACCAAAATAATACCCATCACTTGAACAAAGTAACAACGAGATCAAACAAAACTAAAATTTCACCCACGAACTCACTACAATACAACTGCATACCCGAAGAACCATACAGAGTGCCTTTGATTCACTCATGATTTATGACGCTGTATAAATCCATTTTCCAATAAACTGATTAATATCTGTGAATTACGACAGTTTACATCTGATTTAACATCTACTGACAACGTTCAATATTCTGAGCAACAGTGTAAACAATGCTATACACAGCATCTAGAAAAAACGTACAGCTGACAGTGATTAAAATTTCAAGATAAACAACTTCATACATTTTCAATATTTGCACAGAATTTCTAGTACCATCCATTAGTATATATAAGTCGCAAGCAGTCAATTTTTTCGATCTGGTAGAAGGAAAACTCTGATTTCAAACCGGGGCAGATGGAGCCCGCTTAGCCTCTTTAGGCAAGTCCATCTAGGAGTAGGTAAATCCGAAAATAACCTCCC
>Ga0209149_1002820_pt1 | contig 10040 bp, 5 predicted proteins | sample WorMetTyACAVOLI2_FD_187423 | JGI IMG/M metagenome (GOLD analysis project Ga0209149, IMG submission 187423) | Marine gutless worms symbiont microbial communities from Max Planck institute for Marine Microbiology, Germany - Olavius algarvensis... ... | reverse complement strand
CTGCAGTCAGCACATCGACCTTCAGACAGTCGTTGAAGACTCATCTTTTCTCTGCCTATCAGCACGTTTAGCGCATTAGGGGTGTCTCACGTAATGCGCTCTATAAATGTACGATACTTACTTACTTACTTTTACATGAATATGAGTTAGTGCCGGTTTTCAAAAAAAATCACCTCTTGGTTGGGTTTAGGTCATGACCACGCGTCGTGGGTCGGTTATGGTCAGGAGTATGGCTTAGTGCCAGTTTTCAAATTTTCGCTTTAACCGCCGGGGAAAACGGCTTGGGTGGGCAGGGAAACTGTCGTGGCGGGGGAATGTCTGGGTGTGAATATGTCACAGGGGGAGTTGTCCTATACTTGTTGTCTGAGTCTCTGATGGGTCATTTTTAGACTTTTACCCCCTAAAATTACTATGACGCAACGTGCTTCACCCCCATTATGGACGTCCGTGAGTACTTCGGCTGCGAGCTCATTTGCGTCCGGCTTTAAGTCGGCGAGGGATAAATGCAATTAAGCTGGGACGACTGGCGACGGCCTGGCTTAGTTAACCCTTTAATGGTCCCGTTAAAACCGCAGAGCAACGGACCATTATACAGCAATGCGGTGATTGGCACACTGGCCGTTGATGGGTGTGCTGTTACATTTGGTATACCGCGAGAAGGGGCCTGGGCGGGCGGCGTCCCCGCTCAGTCCCATCCTCGCTGTACAAAATGTAATGGCCCACCCATCAACGGCCAGTGTACCAACTTTATGTTATTTGACGTGGCACTATAATTGCCTCTGCACTCTAAAGGGTTAACAGTCGACGCCTTTATCCGCGTCGACCATGCAGTCCTCGTCACAAAGCTTTGTTGTCATGCAGAACTCGCCATTTGTTGCATCTAGGTGTCGTCACTGGACGACCACAGAACAATCGTTGATCGACATGGACTGAACTGTTGACGGCGGCGTTTAATTCTCGAATGTGTGTCCACGTGAATGTGTTGGGTACTGTCTCGATGTTTGGACTGTGAGGGAGTGGACACCAGTTGGTGACAGGATGACACACAGCCCGACTGAACGCTCTGCTGTCTAGCTTCCACGCAGAATGACAAATACGATGCAGTATGGCAGCATGCCTTAGCCGAATCTTCGCTCAGAAATAGCTAGTGGGTTTCATCTGACGCGTTAAAGACTGAAACGGCGGCATACAAGAAGTAAGTAAGTAAGTAAAAAGTCGATTTATATAGCGCATCGACGTGAAACCTCTAATACGCTGAATGCATCAGTACGTTGCGAACAGAAACGTCTTCAGAGATTGTCTGAAACTGTTCCCGCCAATAATCGGGTTACGCAAGTTGTCCGGCAAGGAATTCCAGACCGACGGACCAGCCACACAGAAAGCCCGTCGGCCATAGGAGCTGAGCTGGTGACGCGGTACGACCACGAGCCGCTGGGCAGCGGAGCGAAGATGTTGCCGTGATGCGACACCTGCGACTGGCTGGCACAATTCCACGAGGTACTGAGGCGCTTGACCGTGCAGTCAGTTGAACACCATGATGCCGAGTTTGTACACGACTCGCTCAGGAACATCCAGCCAATGTAGCTCGGTATGGAGGAGTCGCTAACAGATCGCGCATAAGCTGCGCACACAAAGTAACACCATTACTGAAATGACCTTCGAAGATCACTCAAGGTCATTGAAAATCGTACCATTCGAAAGCTTGGGTACGGTTTCCTATTCGCATTCCGTAGTAACTATTGCCCTATATTGTATCAATCCCGAGATAAATCGAGAAATTGGTATAAAATCGCGATTTTTTTTCATACCCCACCTGCATTCGACGCCCTTGTGAGATCGGTAGTGTCCGAGCTATGCTACTAATGGGTGTGGCCTATATTTTTTTTACTTCTACTCTGCTACTTGTCGATCTACAGCTAAATTCAATTAATCAACACCAAGTCAGTAATATGAAATGTGTTTTTATATATCTAACACAGTGCAAATGGCAAATTAAACAATAAAGATAAAATCTGGATAGCAATAGTCCGATTCAAACATACGGTACACAGCTTACTTCACTAACACTGTTACACACTCCTTACGGTGAATCAAAATCACCTACAAGCAACAGTATTCAACGTACCTTTGACGAAAACACTAGGCAGACCTGTGCCTACGACAACGATATAAGTTGTCAACTCGGCAATACAATGCCTACGTGCCGTACCGGGCACAACTCACAGCCTAACTCAGCTGCTACACGTCAGGTCTAAATCGACCGACACCTCGCCTGAGGAGCACAACACTCACGCAGAGTGATCACAATAACGTTGAACGGCACTATATGTACTTCACGCAGACACTCAAACACATCGCCGTCAACCAACGAGCAGATACCCCATCAACTGTTCCGCTCCTCGGCAACTAACACACGAACCAACTGTTCGTACAACACACGCTGAAGTAGTCAACTCAACCTCAACTGAGTATCAACAGCGAAGATCAGCTCTTATAACCTCGCTTCAACTTTCCCGCTGTACCGAGAAATTTCTATTAATAGGTATGACGTAGGATATTTTAAACTAGAACATCCAACGGCAGTACAGGTATTCATAAGGCTACATAAATATGCATGACGCCAAACCGGTTATGACGACTTAAAACTAGATCCTGGGCGGAACATAAGTCAGGCGTGACGAGCACACCTCACGTGACTAGAAGCTTATTGGCCAACCCACGGCTCATCGGCTCAGTCAGTGACGTAAGAAGGCTCTAACGTAAGTCGCCCAAAATCTCGCAAACTCGTGAACGTGAACCTGACAGCCCCGTTAGGGGGTGGCTCCATCGGAATTTCGCAAAGATGTTTATTACTGGGAAAACTAACTGATTGGGCTACTATACACGCTGACAAAAGTACGATGATATGTTAAGCCATATCGATACAATACCGGAACGTGACAGGCGGGCAGAATTGCTATATGAATTAGCACTGCAACGCTGACGCCCGATGATGAATAAAGATGAATATATTGATATAGCAATTATTCTCTTCGTCTGTCTGTCTGTCTGTCTGTCTGTCTGTCTGGAGGTCGACTTAACGAACCGGACATAAACTGGAAGATTATTTTAAAAATAACTTAAATAGGTTGACAGATGTTTTAGCAATAAAACCGTGTATCACCATAATAACCACAGCGCAGTCTGTGTGTTTTTATGTATGTTCCGGTGAAACCCAAAATTACCGTCAAATGCGTGTGGCGGTGCAAGTTACTCGGTTTCAAATAAATAAATATCACTTTTAACCCTTTAATGAGCACATTAAAACCGCAGAGCATCGGACTACTATACGACAGTACGGTGATTGGTACGCTTAGAAGTGCGTGATATGATTTTTCAAAAAAAAAATCGAAAAATACATAACTGTCCGTGAAATAAATTTATTTGTGAAATTTGTGCTAGTGGCGGGAGCTTACTCGTGGGCGTGGCGTCCATAAACGCGTCACAGTTGCAATATTTCTTATAGCGCAGCGAAGGAAGCGTGCAGTTCTTATCTATATAGGCTACTGTAACTGTACCGGATACGTTAATGTGACGAAATATTGGATTTAGATTTAGTTCTTCAAACTTCTTGGCATTGCTGTCTCGCGCGATATGAACTGGAAAATACATATTGACAGTTTTTTTTAAAAACTCCATCTTTAAACCATCTTCCTGCATCTCACTTCCTCTACCTCGAAATGCCAGTATAGATATTACACCCAGACTGCGTACCTCTTCTCTTTACTATCAGAATTGACGTAACAAGACAATAAGCTGTCACTAGCAGGTCGCGTTATGTGACAATCTTTCCGGTTGAATACGCACATCTGCATGTGCGTTATGACAAATTACTTGCCTGTTCATCAACTTTACGTCGCTCGTATTTGCCAAGAAAGCATATACGGACAATTCATGAGGATAGTTCGTGCATCCATTTATGATTTGGCTGGAAAATTTTCGCGATCGGATCAAAAATGTACGAGTAAATAGGTTTGGCGTGGGTACAGCAACTCGTACACGTATTGCGTTGCGTTACTCGAACAGTCGCCAGATGTTGTAACCGGCAATAAATGACATGTGGCTGGTTTGGCGCGAACTATACTACGTTATGTTCGCCTTATGGCATGGGCCGTCCGACCGTCGTCAGTGACGTTGTTGCACACTACCCAGAGGGTTAAATTTTAATATTTTTGCGCCACCTAATAGCTTAGGGACTCAGACAGTTTGTATTAAAATGTTGGGCAAAAATTCGAACAGGTTCTAGGGAATCGTGCAAGTTAAATACAAGGGAGGTATGAAAAATTGGCTTCTTTTTCAATTAATATATCGCTTTATTTCGAAAACGGTACAAGATGCGGCCGTAGTTACAATGAAAGACGAATAGAAAATCACGTGCGACGTGCGTTCTGTCGAATGTCGAACCTTCAATTACCGCTAACCTAACTTTCAAGCTCATTATATTCCCAACGTCATATAGCTTGACAATGGTGCAACGTTACAACGGCAGACCAGTGTAACTGTTAAGTGGTATATGATCTATCGATCGGCGCCATTTTCAATGACCTTGAACGACCTTGAGTGACTGCAAAATTTCTTGTTCATAAGCAAGCGCTGCCGGTGTTGCCTACACCCATAAATCAACTGCGGCACTTGTCAAAGTACTATAAATAGCACTATGACGTCAGCTGAGGGTGTTGGGTTAGCAAGCAGTTTGCAAGAGGCTTGCAAGCAGATCGTTCCGCAGACAACTCCTTAGCAAGTTGCTTGTGTAATGTTGCAAGCTTTCGTTTCAGTATCTTTGTAGCATTCTAGGCCTTTCAATTAAAATTTTAGTTTGCACGTGTTCTTTATAAAACTGTTACAGATATTATCAACACCTCAGTAAATAAGTAAGCAAGAGTATTCATAAAGCGCAAAATCAAAAAAGTCACGATGCGCCGAAAAATTTGCGATTCGCCGATGAGATTAGGCGAACGTTACGGGGAAATTGAGTATAGTGGTGGTAAAGTTATACAACAATGGCGTGGTTCAAGCGCTAACGTTCGCCTATCTCATCTACTTATGAGTTTTTTGTCTCATATCTCAGCTACTACCGGCTGTACATAGAGACGTACAATAAGGGAGCTTGCAGTAATCTCTTCCCCCTACTGATTTGTTATTCTTGTTGTTGATAATTTACGGAATCTAGTCGTTCTGTGCTATTAAAACAATAAACTTATCGTCCGTCCGGCCGGTAGCTGGCTTCGGATGCATGGATTCCTGTCAATTTCCTGAACAGCTGTGCACCTGGGTGGAAAACCGCAATTTTGCATTTTCCACTCTCGCATATTGCTTCTCATAGAAGATGAGTAGCGCGGCGTCGACGCGGAAAGAATCTGACGTCGAATTGTTGCGCGTCAGTGCATGACACACTTTCGATCAGTTGGTCTCTGACTCCCGGTCCTTCCAACTGCCGGCGTCGTCTTGGCCGTCACGCTGGGTCGCCGTTCATTGACATATCGACCAGCTGCGTCCGGTCGCCGCCCTGCCTGCCTAGAGATGGGCCGTGTCATCGATATCACAAAACATCGCCTTACTGGTAAGTAAGTAAGTAAGTAAGTAAAATGTCGATTTACACAGTGAGGCATAATTACCGGACTCCCTAGCTTTAAACGGCATAACTTGGTCAATATACGGTTTATTTAAATTTCAGGCAATATAGCCGAGGGAATGCTGAATCTGCTAACCTGAAAATAAATTGTCTTTTGATTAAATATTCTTTGCCAATAGCAGTTTAAAAAGACATAAGTACAAGTGCTGCTCGATCGCTATAGTCCGACGCCCTACCTATTACGCCACGCCGAAGGTAGATCATTTGCACCCGGTCAAGTGTCCCACGTCACCTGTCCCTAGTCAGACGCCCCCTCCCGGTCACTTGCCCCCTTGGTTAAGGTACCACTAATGCTGCATATCTGTATCTCGCAGCCTACTACAGTGATGGAGATCACTGTGACTTACGGATATGCGGCTCTTATTAGCAACTTAGTGTGGGCCTTAACCAAGCGTGAAAGTGACCGAGAGGGGGCGTTTGACTGGGGGCAGGTGACGGGGGACACTTGACCGGGAGTAAATGACCTACCTTCGGCGTGGCGTAATGGTATAGGGCGTCGGACTATAGCGATCGAGCAGAACTTCTACTGAAGTCTTTTAAACTGCAGCTAGCAAAGAACGTTTAGTCAAAAGACAAATTGTTTTCAGATTAACAGATTAGCATTTCATCGGCAATATTGCCTGAAATTTTCATGTAAACAAATCGTGTATTGACTGAGTTATGCCGTTTAAAGCCAGGGGTGCGGTAATTATGCCTCACCGTGTATAGTGCATCGACGTGACGTGACTATATATATGAGTAATAATAAATGGCGATGGTGGGTGTAGTTTCTGGCAGCCTGTACAGGCGGACTTACAGCCTAAGTCGTCTGGCTTGGTCTTGGGTCGGCGGACGCTTGGCGCCATTCTACATTCATCAAATGAACCGGGTGAACTCTCGCAATGTCTCTGCCATGATGACAGCACCATAAACATTGTCGTACTTATTATTATTATTATTATTATTATTATTATTATTATATACATCACATATGAGATGTGATGTTGGTCTGGAGATAACGGAATATTAGCAGAACTGCCTCTGTGCTACAGTATTGTGTACCATTATAATGGTGCACAGTGGTACAAGCAGTTCCTACAGGTCGGTCGACTGGATCGGGCTTTGATCTTGCTTGGTTTAGGGCCGACTGCACCAACCATACTTGTGTTTAACTTCGGTGTTTAATCTCTACTGAGCGAAAATTTTAACCACAATTAAGTAAGCAGCACTTAACTTTGTCACGTGTAACAACATCACGCTAAATAGATATTTAAATAATATGTATCACTTCAATTTAAGTGATACATAGCTAAGTGACGATTTAAGTAAGATGCTGCCCTTATTTTCCGAGCCCCTCTGTATAATCTTTTGTTACAGTCTTTAGGCCTACTTTACCTTTTAGTGAGCTAGCCTGACTGTATTGGCCCTTGACCTGGTTAACTAACCGTTGTCCTACAGTGCTATGACACTGTTGGTTGGGTCATCTGACCCGTAAAAAACCTCCCGAAATAACCTAAATGTGTCGTGTGGGACGTTAAACCCTACTATATCATACCATACTTTTTTCAGCAGTGTGATTTGGTTGCCGTGGCAACACCGGTACAGAAAACACTTACAAAGGATGTAGGACAAGTGCATCGGCGGAGGCATCATATGACTGAGCGCGGTATTTGGCGTATAAGGACTTATAAATCAAGGCGTTTAAACGTACATTACATATCGCTGTGAACTGGCATTGTTTCACGCACTATCTAATCTGAACAATAAGTAGTCGTTGCGAGTGAGAAGAAATTGTCTGTAACCGATGTTGTCGCAAAATACCGCGGTGGTGGTGGTAATTTCTGGGACGGCGCATCTCTAGTGGGACTAGCGCACAGCAGCCGTCGATCAGCTGGTGATTCACTGTCGGTGCGTGAGACCACACACGTGGCAACGCTGCGGTTGCGTTTACGAGCTGAGTTTCGTTCCACGGACACTCGTTTCCCCAGCAGTGTGTTCTTGTCATTAACGCTGCTTTGCGCACTGCATCATAGATATGAAGACAAAAGCGCCATTCTTCTTAGAGACTGACCAAAACTGGGATTTGCGTTTTCGGCCGAAAGCAAAAGCAACGCCGGAAATGGAAGCCTATTTTCGGCCCGAAGCCGAAACGAAACGAAACTGATAAGTCGTTTTCGGCTGGAGACGAAAACGAAACCAATATACATGATGCAGATGAAGTAAGTGTAACGTAAATCACAAAACCTGACAACGACATCACAACGGCAAAATGTCTGACTCGTTAAGGCTAATTAAAGTTCACTATTCAGTTATCGACCCACAAAGTTCAGTTGTTGTAATCAAACAGTCTGATGTTGTATGCTGGAATGAGCAGCTTCTGCGCGTTCGGTCCCAATAGATTGCTACGACGGTCCGAGTAGATCTGACGCTAAACAGCTGCTCACTGGCGACACTGGTCGCAGGCGCTGAGAGATACTTTCTGGCGGCAGCTCAAGACTGCGAAACTGACTACAGTTTCAATAAGCGTTGTATATGTTCTCGGAATGCGATGTACGTGGTTGACTGAGATAGCCGTCCATCAGTTCCTTGTCGACTGCGTGCACTTCTGGTTCTGACGGCAAGAATAGATATCGCGTCCCATCTGATGGGCTGCGACGCCTGAATTGAAACAAGAGGCCGTTGTTTGAACTTTAAACCACTGTGGTCGACGCATGCCTAATGACACGTTGTTGACGCAGCAGGGACACTAGCCGTCCACGGTTACGACGAATGTCACAGACGAGCCTTTGTTATTAAGCCGCCGGTCGCGACAGCGAGAGAGGCTTCATGCAACGGGCCTGTCTATCTTTTCATCTGTCTGTCCGCCTGTCTGTCTGTCGCCAAAATGCAAAAACGCGATTTTCTAAAAAAAAGACTAAGCAATTTAGAGCTATGGTCTCTACGACGACCAGTCGTACAAGAGCTTTTCAAAGAACCCATTAGTGGACCCTAAAATCCAAGATGGCGGAGATTCGCAATCTTGAAATCGACATGACGTCATTTTTTTCTGACGAGGGTGGTCCGATTTGGATACAATTTCGCAGACTGGTGCAAAATGACATGTCGACTGCGGTGATATGGTCGAAATCAAAACCAGTAGTAGAATTTCAATATTGCGGACGTTTGGGCGAATTCAATGACATGTCATCCCAGAGCCACATGCCACATTGCAGGGTGCAGTCACCTGGCGAAATCATTGTCATAATCGTGCCATATTGCAGGGTGTAAGAATTCCATCCGCTATATTGAAAATCGTTTGTTGTCATATTTTATTTTATTTTTGTTTTCTTAATGCAGTTTGGGCTTTGACGAGCGGCGGCTTTCGTATCGTCTCCGATACACTTGTTGGATGCGCTTCAACGGTTGCTGCCAGATTGACTGCAGACTGTTAAGATGCACATTTTCTGCCGAAAACGGGTGGGTTTTTTGGCCGAAAACAACGAAATACATTTTCGTCCGAAAACGAAACTGACCGAAACCAATCAAAGTCCTCATTTTCGGCGCCGAAAACGAAAACGACAACGAAAGTCGGTCGGTTTCTAATTCTTCTGCGTTTTTGCCGAAGCGCGGCACTTGCTGTCGTGCAGTGTCCGTCCGTTCGGTGTCCGACACGTTCGTGTATTGTGCCGAAACGAGTAAACATATTCTCAACATTTTTCTACCGTCTGGTAGATGATATAGTTAGCCGCTTCGACAGAATATTGGCGTGTGACGGACGGACAGACAGACAGAAGGACAGACAGACATCTTTTGACAGCACGGTCCACGCTATGCATAGCATCGTGCGGTATAAATGATATCCCACGATTTCGTCAGTGAGCGCATCTTATAGAATACATAAACAGATGTCGCAATTGCTGAAATGAAAACAGTTCTTTATGTCACAAGGTAGTGCGGTGACATTTTCCAGGTGTGGTGGACAACGTTTAAATTACACGCCAAGTTTTCTCAGGATTATATATATCAAACATTAATTAAAAAATCCTTTCGTTTTGACAGAGTTATTGAAAAAATAAAAAGAGGGGCGTTTTGAGTCACAAAACTACAAAACATTTACAAAGGATGTCGAAGGATGTGTTGAACTACAAAATGATTAAAAAATTTCAGTTACATTTTGTGACGTATATGTCGGAGGTAAAGTCAGAGTATCGGTATCTATGACATCTTTAGACCCACGACACTATGGATCAAAGTAAAACTTTGTATTATAAGTAAAACAGTCATTAAACTCAAATCAACAATCAACAATAAACAATAAACAAACCTACAATCACGAGTTAATAGAAAAGCAAATATTATCGAAGAAACTAAGTAAAATAGTCCGAGTGTCAATTCACTGTCAATCACTACT
>Ga0209149_1002819_pt1 | contig 10040 bp, 6 predicted proteins | sample WorMetTyACAVOLI2_FD_187423 | JGI IMG/M metagenome (GOLD analysis project Ga0209149, IMG submission 187423) | Marine gutless worms symbiont microbial communities from Max Planck institute for Marine Microbiology, Germany - Olavius algarvensis... ... | reverse complement strand
GACTGGCAGCCAATGGCGGTCGCGTAGCAGAGAAGTTACGTGATCGCGTCGCGATGAGCCGGCGACCAGACGTACGGCTGTGTTGAGGACTGACTGTAGCCGCTGGATGTCACAGGCTGGAAGACCATTTAATGGAAGACCATGTCTGCACATTTAATGCAAGTAAAGTTACTTTTATTCACTTTTTATTTGAATGGCAGATTGCATGCAGTTGTTATCGAAAAACTTTCTGAACAAATGTTAAAGTTTTGGACGGTTTGGTTTTTTAAAAACCGAATCAGAACAGAATTTTGGTTTTCCGCAAATCCCTATCACGTGGTGAAGAGTGCCTTGAGCTGTCTCGAGACGTCTCGACTCAAGTGGTGAAGAGTGCCTTGAGCTGTCTTGAGACATCTCGACACAAGTGGTAAAAAGTGCCTTGAGCTATCTCAAGGCGTCTCGACTCAAGTGGTGAAGAGAGCCTTGAGCTGTCTCAAGACGTCGGTGAATGTAATAGAGCAGCTGTCAGTGGCAGACTGATGCTGGTCCAATGACTGATCAGTCTGCTCTCGGTATTGCTCGGCGATTGTTTGCTGCTCCTTCATGGCATCAAACCGCGCTATCTGCTGGTACAATGTAGGTACAATCATGTTGAGCCTGTCCACCTTCACGTTCAGATCAGCAACTCTATCACAGAACTCGGCTTGTTTTTGTTTCCACAAACGCCTGCTGACTGGCGATGATGCATCTTGACTCAGTGCCAGTTGAGCGGCTCTCAACTCCTCTCGTGCCTTCGTTATCTCCTGCCTAATAAAAAATAACACATACACTTAACGATACAGTTTAAGACGTACAGAGAAAAATTAAATTCATCGAAACTAAACTATGAGCTTAGTTTTTTCTAAGCTGACCAATTTCCAACCCAGACATTTAACACCTCACATACCATGCACACAATACACTGCAATATATAATAATGTTTTCATCAACACTGAGACAAGAGCACCTCGCGGCTGGTTGTGTTTTGATCGTCTGTGTGTCTAGTTTTGTTACATTTTAACTTTATAGCGATGACTGTTAACTTTTTGTTGTAAGTCAACGAAGTTACAGGAAAACATTACAGCTGCTGGCGTGAAACTCTCAGAACAGACAAGTCCGACAGCATGCCATTACACTCGCTAGATAGCAGCACCCTGCAACGCGGCGACGACAATACTTGATGACAATACTTGTCAAGACCCCGTGTCCGGGCAATATTTGATGTGCCCGGTCAAGATTTGATGTGCCCAGTCAAGACTTGATGTGTCCGGGCAATACTTGATGTGCCCGGTCAAGACTTGATGTGCGCAGTCAAGACTTGATGTGTCCGGGCAATACTTGATGTGCCTGGTCAAGACTCGTGTCTGGTCAAGACTTGATGTGCCCAGTCAAGTCTTGATGTGTCCGGGCAATACTTGATGTGCCCAGTCAAGACTTGATGTGCCCAGTCAAGTCTTGATGTGTCCTGGCAATACTTGATGTGCCCGGTCAAGACTTGATGTGTCCCGGCAATACTTGATGTGCCCGGTCAAGACTCGTGTCCGGTCAAGACTTGATGTGCCCAATCAAGACTTGATGTGTCCCGGCAATACTTGATGTGCCCGGTCAACACTCGTGTCCGGTCAAGACTTAATGTGTCCAGGCAATACTTGATGTGCCCGGTCAAGACTCGTGTCTGGTCAAGACTTGATGTACCCAGTCAAGACTTGATGTGTCCGGGCAATACTTGATGTGCCCGGTCAAGACTCGTGTCCGGTCAAGACTTGATGTGCCCAGTCAAGACTTGATGTGCCCGGTCAAGACTCGTGTCCAGTCAAGACTTGATGTGTCCGGGCAATACTTGATGTGCCCGGTCAAGACTTGATGTGTCTGGTCAAGACTTGATGTCTGATCAAGACTGTGTCCGGTCAAGACTTGATGTGTCCAGTGCCACTTGTCACGCAACACAGAATTCACCACATCGAAGAAGGTGTAGATTCTCTATTTTACTTGTGTCAAACTATCGTGAAGACATCACATAATTAGTGGAGTATTTATTTTGGTGCATCAAGTAAGACAAAAATTACCGAATTTCCTTCTCCAGTGTGACCCACGGTGGAGCATAACCATTGTTAATGAGAATTTTGTTGATGTTGTGTGTCATTGCATCAACGTAAGGATTGTCATGTGAATAACGTAAAGGTTTGCCTTTCCCAGGAAGGTTGTCAAAGTCACCTTTAGCCATCGATTCTGCAATCAAGTCTTCGACTAGTCGGTCCATTGCACTCCTGCATCATCGCGTAAACGTCACGTAGAGCAATCAGTCGGAACATATCAACCAGCTGTCACTGCATTGTGTGACAACATACAAACACTACCACATCATTGAGCAGTTAACTGCTATGGGCAGTTGACTAGTGACAAACAGAATGGCAGCGATGACAATGACTTGACTGGATGAGTGACAGAGTGAACATCGTAAAATGTAAAACTGAAGGACAAGCTGACTTGTGTGTAGATGAGACGACTGGTGCAAAAGAGATCTAATGACTGTGCTGCAGCTGACATGGTGTGCTCATGTTCTAAGCAAGGATGAGAATGCATTGGTAAAAACATGGACGATGAAGCAGCTGTCAAACCTAAAGGCAAGTGAATGATAATGTGGAAAGAGATACATTGATAAAGACTTTGACAAGTTTACATTCACAAAAAGAAAACATAATGGTTGTAGTAATTGGAGAAGATTACTGAAAGGTAATAAGACTGACAGTGGTGATTGTGAACAGGGTTCCAGTCAAAAATCGGCGTGCTGGGATTTTTGAATGTGGGGCAACTGCCAAAGTCATCAGCAAGTGCTGATGGGAGTATAATGTTAGGAGGGGCTTTCCCATTCCCACTGGGAGAAAAAATATAAGGAGGAGAATGTACACATTCCCAGAAATTTGTTGAATTTTGCTCTTGTAATTATTCTAATGTACTCTGATGCACCTTTATAAACTTTAGAAAGTGTGCTATTGCAAAGTCAAATGCATTTATGTAGGCCCACATTACATTTACAAGAACTATGTCATGCATCTTAAAGAGTGCAAACCTGTGTCAAGGCGACTAAGACAACCAAAAGTGATCTGGTATTAAATCCAGATTTCTGGCTTAATCTGGATTCAGATCCGGATGTCTGCCAGATCGCTCCCAAAATGTAGTGTGGATTCATTAACTGTCAGCGTCAGTCCTTTCACACGGTGTCATGAAAATTGGCCGTTGATTGTATGAGAAATGCTAATAAATCTCCCAAAACCTCCTATTCTGCGGTGGTGAGGAAAGATCATCACCAAAAATTACCGTAAAATCTTGCGTATAATACGCACTCATGGTGACTTTTCATTGATATCGACGGGGAAAATACAAGTTCACGTGTATAATACGCACCAGTTTCTGCTATAATCCTTTCAGTGACGGCTGAGTGGCTTGCATCACTTCGATGACCATATTCCTCCCCTCATCCCAGTGTCAGCATCATTTGTGTGGGTGATCCAGGTAAGCTAGTTAATGTGGCATCAGTCTGGATATTACGCAACGTGTTACTCGTCATCGTGGGTGGGCCAATGTAGTGGCCACCGGCCGGGGAACAAAACCTTACTGTGAGTGGTCTCTGGGTGCGATAAATATAGCTTTGTTGTAGGCAAAGTGGGTGACGTGGATATCTACAACTGTGAGTGTATGGGCGGACGGCCAGTGAGGGTGACATGGTAACTTAATCACCGTCAAACTGAAACTCTGCTGCTCTGTTCCCAGGCGTTGCGTCACTCCAGTAGCACAGCCATGGCAGCTGGCACTATGATTACATTCCAGTAATTTTTAGGTCAAAGTTGTGCATATTATACGCAAGACTTTACGGTAATCAGTTCTTCCGATTGGCAGGCCATATCATAACACCAAATTTCAATGAACTACTTTTGCAGTAATGCTGCACACAGCCAGAATGACAAAATGACAAACAGCACTGATTGCATGACCTTCACCTTGGTAGAAGTAACTATGTAATAGTCGAGTCTCCATTTCTCTATGCACAATGCAACAGCACACACTGCATGCTTTGTTATAAAGTGGGTTTGCATCATCGTCATTGCAGCAGGTGATGCTGCACTGCAGTGGCTCAGCATCAGTAATGAAAAGACAACTGGAGCACATGTTTCAATTTAGTAACAAGAATCCTACAAGTAGGGCTGCTGCTACTGAGTACTCACAGTCGCAGCAGCGCTGATAATTATGGAGAATTGGCCGTTAAGCCCACTGGATCCACTAGTCTCACTGTCCATGGTGACCAAGGGTTGAAGGACCGAAGCCTGTAGGGCCAAAACTGGAGTGGGATTTTGGTGGGGGGGGAGTCGATGCACCAGCTAGAGGGCGTGGGGGAGTGCAGTCGGTCTATCTGTTGGTAATACATTACACATGCAAATGATGTGTCAGAAAAAGTCAAGTATAGTAAAGTAACAAATGTCAGTTTTGACTGCGCTTTGACATAGCCAAGAACTGAAGCAGACTCATCTGTACACAATAAAAGCTAGCTCAATTTTGTCCTGTATTTCCAGAAAACAAACTTAACCCTTTTCTGATGCAATATGGTCCCACTGAAACCTGACAGTGAGTGAGTAAATGACTTCTTTAAGAGCCTAGACTTACTCCAAATCACATGCTGCGCAGTAGTGCCCGCACTGTGTTAACGGCGACCGGCCAAGTGAATGGGAGATGGCGAATTCTGACCCCTCACAGAATCGAAACCCATGAGCCAACTGCATCAAAATTCCGCACAATTGATTACGTCCACGGGTACAAATCCATCCACTGGGGGCTTCTGGGCATATGGGTGAAATATAACGTTTTTGTGCCTTTTTTATTTATTTATACCTTTTTTTCTCGATTTTTACGCGTGATAGCTCATTAGAAGTGAAATCACGCAAGATGTGCCTTTTCAGGGTTATAAAACTTAAATTTAATATTAAACCCCTATTTATCCCCACAAAACGTCAAATTTTGGCCCAAAACACACTGGACTTAGTTTTTTTTCGCCTGAAAATGCTTAACTCTTTCGCTGCCGATTTCCTGGCTCCCAATGCCGGGTGTCTGGGGGTAAAAATTTGAAAACAGGCTGTTTCCCTAACATTTCGTATAATACGGCGACTATCATCGCCAACGGCACTGAGGGCGTCCTGTCGACTTTAGTCGCCAACGGCACTGGAACGGTGTGGACTACAGTCGCCAACGGCAGCTCAAGAGTAAACTACCCTTAATCATCATCGTAGCTCCATAAAAGTTGCATTGAATAGGCAAATCAGGGTCGGCAATTCCAAATATGACACTTTTGACTAGAAATTTTGACCCCTTGACCCCATTAGCCCCCAAATTCCCAAATTTTGCTATACAATTATTGCTTTTTTGCTCGAAACACACTGTTGCCGTCGTCAAACATGCACATGTGCTACAAAATTTTTACACCACTTGGGTACGGGGTGTTGCTTGCCAAAACAACGTTTAGGACCAAAATTGGAGGAGGGCTGGGCTAGGGAAGCATCCAAAAATTTGGGACCCCCTATGTATTTCTGCAACCGTTCAAGTTAGCAACTTCAAATTTGGTACACAACTTGGGTTTGGGACTAGCTTGCCAAAAACAACGTTTAGGACCAAAATTAGCAAGGGTGTGGGCCAGGGGAACATCAAAAAAAATTTGGGACCACCAACGTATTTTTGCAAACGTATAAGCTAGCAACTTCAAATTTGGTACACAAATTGGGTTTGGGACTAGCTTACCAAAAACAACATTTTGGACCAAAGTTGGCAGGGGTCTTAGCCAGGGAGCATCCAAAAAAATTGGGACCACCTACGTATTTTTGCAAACGTTGAAGCTAGCAACTTCAAATTTGGTAAACAAATTGGGTTTGAAACTAGCTTACTAAAAAAGATGTTTAGGACCAAAATTGGCGGGGGTCTTGGTGAGGGGTGCATCCAAAAAAGTTAATTGGGACCCCTACTTATTTCTGCAACCGTCGAAACTAGCAACTTCAAATTTGGTATACAACTTGGGTTTGGGACTATCTTATCAAAAAAACAACATTTAGGACCAAAACTGGCGGGGGGGGGCCTGAGCTAGGGGAGCATCCGAAAAAAAATTGGGACCCCCTATATATTTCTGCACCCGTTGAAGCTAGCAACTAAGAAATTGGTACACAGCATGAGTTCAGGTTTACCTTGCCAAACACAAGCTTTAGGTAGGGTCTGAGTTAAGACAGTACCACTCCCCTCTGGAGCCATTATGATGATGATGCAACTGTGTATTTTACGTGCCATCAAAAATTGACGGGTACCCAGATTAGTCTATTAAATGAAATCAAACAAAAAATTTAAGTGGAATAAGACTAAAAACTGATTCAAATGATCAATTCTGGTTAGGACGAATGATTTGTGAAGGCAGTCCAAAAGGCACTTTTGCTGTAATAACGCAGAAATGTAATAAAACTGCAAATATAAATGTAAAAAAACTGCAGTTTATACACAAGTTAACGGCGAGTGACACATCTAAAACCGCAAAAATCACAAAAAGGTGATAATACTCAGCAGCACATTGACACTTAGGTGATGTGCTGGTGGGTAATATCACCTTTTTGTGATTATTGCGGGTTTTATATGTGTCAATCGCCGTTAACTTGTGTATGAACTGCAGTTTTTTTACATTTATGTCTAGAATAATGCCCGTAGTGTACAATAGGTAACAATGTACTGACTAAGGTGACACTATCATGTCAAAGACATTGCAGGGGCACCATACAAAATTATTAAACAAAACAAAAAGGAAAGATGTGTCGACAGTCAGCAGTCATGGGCAGAGACAACAGTTATAGTGTGTTGTTGAATGCCAAACAATGCAAACTTGTGTGCAAACACTGTGTTGTGCTGTGTACCGTGTAGACAACCTCTCTGCAAAATCTAATCCAACTGAACCAGCTAAACATCTAACCGCATCATGCGTCTTCTTGTTTCCTGTTTGTCTTTGGTAATCATACTGTTCTCATGGACAGCAGCAATCTTCTGTGTCCGATAGTCAAACACATTGTCAGCTGCTTGAATTACTCGCTGCTGTTGATACTGCTTCTGTCTTTGATTCGGCATCCCACATCCAGCACCCTACATCATGTCAACACTGTATCCCACATCTGGCACCCTACATCACATCCTTTTTAGACAATGACAAACAACACACTGCTTCTCCACACAAACAGTTATCATTAAGGAAGTCCCTCATTTTTACTGCGCAATGCTAGACTAAGCTGGCTACTCGTCAGCTTTTTACTGCACGTTAAATACACACTATCGTATCGTATCGTATGCATAGCGTGGACTATGCTGTCACAAGATGTTTGTCTGTCTGTCTGTCATGCACCGGTATTCTATCGCAGCAGCTCAATATATCAACAAACTGTTTTCACCACTGAGTAGCCACATCACTCTAGTTTTTGTAGTACCAAACGCTAAATAATATTCCGATGGGGACCCCCTAATGGGGGCATAAAATGCACCGGGGTCTGAAAAAATTGCGATTCTCGACCAACATCTCACCATATTTCAGGAATTATACAAGATACGGCCACAGTTACAATGGAATGCAAATAAGAAATCTTACCAAGCTTTCAAACGGTACCATTTTCAATGACCTTGAACGACCCCTAACCCCAATTTCAAGGTCACACCTTTATTTGATGCTAAATATCTCACAAACACCCTACTCGAAGGTGTCATTTCGAATGACCTTGAGTGACTTAGTGAAATATTTAATGACACAAGGCATGGCGCAGTCTCTCAGTGACAGCTGAGCTTCTTGTAATATTTATTGTACATTTATTGTCCCTCAGTTTTTGTCATTATCTTCACTATTTTAATTATAATAATGTACAACTAGAAGTTGTAAAAGTAAAGGAGGTAAAGGAGCGTATAGTTCTTAGTGAAATTCACGTTAGAACTACGGGACGCCACTTGTCAATGGGATCACACAGTGTTATCTGCCACCCGACAAAGGTGACCGCCCTGCCTTCACCCCAACCGGGCAGGTTGGTACTCGATTTATCGACTCCATAAGGATGAAAGACTGAGTTGGCTGGTTACATACAGAGATGGTTTACCCGTCCACAGACGGTCACCCATCCAGGTACTAACCGGGTCTGATGTAGCGCAGCTACGTTCTGAGTTCTGAGTTGAATTTCACCGTAGTTCTGAGGTGAATTTCACGAAGAAGTATACACTCCTTTACCTTTTACCTTTACACTGATCGAGGGCAATGTGTTACCACTAAGCCAAACCGCCATGTAGTCGTCGCTAGCACTCTCAACGACATGTAGGCTGAAAGCCGTCTTGCAGTGTTGTTAGCCGTGATCTGCCCCAGAGATATAGACATTTCTCAAAAGTCAATATGGCAGCCACCCTCATGTTGTATTGTATAATTTTTTGTACCCAAAACGAGTACTTTATCATATCTAATTGTATTTTTATTAAATTCAACATTGTAGCTCTAGTGGTTTTCGAGATAATAGGGGGTGTCCCAAATTTACATTAGGGGCCCTACGCCCCCCAGACGCCCCCTAGCGGAAAATTTTTGACAAACTCTAAAGTACTATAGCTGTAACGTTTCAGCTTCGTAGCTTCATTAATGTGCGACTTACAGAGAGATCTCTCTACAATAAGCTTTGTACTAAAAGGTCCCCCAAAATGGGGTTTTGGGGTGATTTTGGGGGTAGGGTGAAGACATTTTCTGGGAAAGTACATCTGTCCTCAGAATTGTGCGTTTTCAGACATCTTTGGTCCAGATCTGATGCGCCGTGTATTAGAATTATGTATGGGTATAGCCATTTGCCATAGGCAAAACTTTGGGCAAGTTTGGGGGTCCCCAGCTCCCCTACCAGATGTCGCAGGAAAACTGCACTGCCAAAAGGCACCCCTTTGAACCTTCAGCTACCACATGGAAAAATCGTAATCATTCTGTGATGTAAACCCTGGGCTGTAGGCTGGTCACTGTAAGGTACGTTTTAGGAGTTTTGTATGGGAAAAATGGGCTGAAGTCCGAAAATTGGGCAACTTTGACGCTTCGTAGCTCTGCAACCATACGTCGTAGAGAAAAGTTGACCGATCTCAGAAACTATCTGGACCTTGGACTACAACGTGGAGTAAACAGTATCTCTCTGCAGTGCATCCCATGTCCTGAGTGAGGTGCCTGTTTGACCGACTTTTGATTTCAGATTTTGGGGCAAATGACCCCAAAAGTAAGAATGTTTGAAAATTATCTTTCCAGATTCCTCGACGGGACAGCGAGTTACGTTTCGTGGCCAAATTTGGTAAAAATTGGCCATTGCAAAGTTGCTGAAAGCTCGTCTGGATTACCACACAAAAAAAAACTTGTGCTCTGCAGGACTCGTCCCAGCCCCCATGTTGCCCAAATGGGCCGATCAAGCCCAAAATTCCCTGAAAGTTGTCACCCCTCGACATGTCCACGTATACCAAATTTGGTCCGGATTGACTGTGCTTTGCCGGACTTATTCCGGAAAGATTGATTTTCGGCCCAAAAAGTCAATACAATGGCTTTCAGCCTGCAATAAAAACAACAAACTCATCAGTAGACGAGATAGGCAAACATCACTTGCAAATTCCTATTACCGCTCGAACCATACCATCATTGTTAAACCTTATCACCCAAATATTCTTATTTCCCCGTAATGTTCACATATCTCATCTTTTTTCTTTTTGCAAGGTGGCACGTGCTCCCTTCACGTACCTGTGCTAAGGCTAGCCCAATGCACAGCTTCAGGGGTGGGACAAGTGTAGTGTAGCACAACACCATCAGGCTTGCCTGACGGTGTGTGTGAAGTGTAGGTAGGTAGGTAGGTAAGTGTATTTGTATACACTGTTAAAAAAATCTCCGTATATTTACGGAAAAGTTCCGGCAGCGTTTTTGCCGGAACCCTTCCACCCCAGTTCCGTAAATACACGGACTAATATTATGCTCA
>Ga0209149_1002818_pt1 | contig 10041 bp, 10 predicted proteins | sample WorMetTyACAVOLI2_FD_187423 | JGI IMG/M metagenome (GOLD analysis project Ga0209149, IMG submission 187423) | Marine gutless worms symbiont microbial communities from Max Planck institute for Marine Microbiology, Germany - Olavius algarvensis... ... | reverse complement strand
GGTAATTCTAAAACAACTACATTGCTGCCCTCGGCTAAATGTACGCGTCCACTCTTCCAAGGTCGAACTGGCTGCGGCGGGCGTCCATCCGGTTGGCATGATATCGTCACATGCCAGCATCTAGTTGGCTATAGGCAGCACCGGTACCGCTTGCTTATGAACTAAAAATTTGGCAAGACTCACTCAAAGTCGTTCAAGGACATTCGAAATTACACCGACCAGTAGGGCGTGTGTATATAACTACAGTGTCTCAAAAAAACCGAACTGCTACAATTAATATTACATAACCTCACCAATTCACAACCTTCACTAACTATTTTTGGCACAGAGAGATTTTATTCAATTCTCCACTGACAGTGACTACGATAAAAAATTTTTAAACTGGCTTAGAAACAGCTGTCTGGTTTCCATAACAACAGCAGCGACTTGTCACACCTGAATAGCAGCTTTCTGGGCCGACTTCAAACAACGTATCATCGACAGGAAAATAAACGAGTGGCAAAACGATTGTGGGTTGTGTCAATGCCGAAAGACAGCATTAGAACACGTGTTGTAACTTATGATATCGCAAAACATTTATTATTCCGATAGAAACACTGTTTAAAAGAACTAACTTTTCTTTCTGTTCATAAGGCAGCATAAACTGATGTGGAATAACGCGCAGTTAAGGACTACAGTAACTGGCTTCAGCAGGTGCTTTGTTGCAAACACAAACGTTTTCTGACGTTGTGGTTTAATTAAGAATATTGAACACATTATCTCTGAAATCTTATTTAAATTAAAGAACTTTTGATCGAGTTACGTCAAAATGTCGCAGGGTCCGGTTTTTTGAGACACCGACTGTCAAGTCGTTATTGTTGCTATGAAACCAGAAAACACGCAGTTGGTTCTAAGCCAATTTAAAAACTTTTAAACTTGGTGAATTGAGAATAGAATACTGTCTCTCTGTGCCAAAAAAATTAGTGAACGTTGTAAATTGGTGAAGTTATACTATTAATTGTGGTGGTCCGGTTTTTTTTGAGACACAGTGTAGTTATCTACTGTAGGCCTAAATATGTGTCTGTCTTGTACCGTTAATGCCATATTCAATATTGAATACTGGGGTGACCTTAAAATCTGTTTTGGGTCGTTCAACTTCAAGGTCATTGAAGATGGCGCCGATCTATAAAGGTAAAGGTAAGTGTATTTATATAGCGCGCTTTTTGTAGTACCTCACACTCAAGGCGCTCAGGCATGGACACGGTGGAAAAAAACCACCGTGGGCATGGATCACACAGTGTTACCTGCAATACACCAATGCCTGCCTCTACCTCGTAAGCGTTCACCAGATGGCACCTCCCCAGACTGAGGTTGCACATACGACTTATTATTGGTCTGCTATTGGAACTATAACTCTATCTTGCACAATTTTCTAGTTATTTGACGTTGAATAATATCAAAACCTTGAAATCTAGGTCAGGTCACTCAAGGTCATTGCAAATGGCACCACTCGATAGATCGCATACGAATTCCTATTCGTCTTCCGTTGTAACTATGGCCATATCTTGTACTATTTTCGAAATAAAGCGAGATATTTGTCGAAAAATGCCATTTTTTTCATACGCCCCCAATTTATCTTGCATGCACGATCACCTAAAACGCGGAATTTTTTTCCAGAATTTTAATACAAACTATTGTCGAAAAGTTCAATCCTCTGAGTAGTACAAGTACATAAAATATGTGCTTAAGTACAGGTCAAGTACAAGTACATACCAAGTAGGCCTACTACAAGTCTAGAAGTAGGCCTACATAAACCTATTACGTTTTGAGCATAGGATACCAAAAACGGCTATATACTAAGCAACTAACAATTGATCACACAATGATAAAGTATGAAGGGGCCCCATAACTCTATCTAGCCTAGGGGCCCCAAATACCAAGATCTGGCCCTGTTTGGAGATGCTGTTTCTCAACTTTATCGACGGTTTCTGCATATACACCATGCCATAAACAACTCATCAGCCTTTGATGCACAGAATCACAGCCAACTTTACTCTGCCTATGCTGCAATGGAAGCAGTGTTTTTTGCCTAGACCATCCTGGCTTCTGTCCCGTGTTAAATATATTTCTTTCATGTCACAGGAATATTGTATGGATTTCAATGAAATTCATGCAAGGTAATCATTACCACGAACAGATTACATGATTACATTTTGGGCAAAATTGAAAGAAGAAGGGGAGCAGGATATGACAGATCATTCGAATCAACATCAATCGGTGTTGCCGCAATGTCATACAGGTGCTGATGCCTAGCGAAACAAATCATGAATTTCACTGCACAAACTAAGAAAGATGCGATCAAAAACATATTTTGATATTAATTTAAAGATTTTACTTACAAATTTCATATAAATATGAAGAATTTTACAGCAATTTTTTTTTTCATTCGTAAGACTCATACAATATCTTCATTTGTCCGTCCCTTCATTTTGCTTTCTTGATTGCCACAGCAAAAGCTTGTAGTAGAGCAGCTAGTAACTACATCATCATCATCATCTTTAGTTGTTCAGAATTACTTAATTATGACAAAACAAAATTACGACGAAAAAAGAGTTAAGGCATCATTACTTTCGTAGTCAAAAGCTTTCTTGAATGTATCAAGATAAACAACAGTATTTTAGACAGATAAAGAATAAACAAATACACACATACAAAAAAAATCAAGAAAACAGCATTTCATAATAAATTATTTCTTCACAATACCAAACTACCTAACAACGACTCAGCCAACGCCAGGCATTATGTATGCAATGTTATTGAGTGTGCTGGCGTGAATTCGTTCTTCACAGCCATTAAGTTCTGGCACTTGCGTTGTAAGACACATCAACGGTCCAAGCGCACACAGCATCGAGTCCAGAAGCACAGACAAACTGCCTTGCACTGCAATCTGACCCTAAACACAGAACACAGTACAGCTGTGTCACTATTTCATTCCAGTGAGTACAGTGAGTGAGTGAGTAGTTTCTTAATGGCACATCAGCACAAAAAGGCTATTTAGTGCCATTCATGGTTTATATGATGGATAGGATATGAAAATAATTGATAAGACAGTAAAACCTATGAATGTAAGATCAAGGCTATTAAGCTAAAATAAAAAGTAAATAACACACATTAATATGAAAACATTAAAGTTGCTTATAAAAACGAGTTTCTTTAATAAAATCAACGATGTTCTTTGCTTTGATATTATCAGATAAGTCTGAAATTTGGCACTGATTTTAAGGCTTCAGAAACTGATTCTTTCTCAACCCAGCTGCTACCAGGTTTCAATACAATAACAATCACTTGAATCATTATTTTTTATAAATATTTTTGCAACATGCCATAAGTTAGCACTTGTTTGAGCATCTGTCACTTATTATTTTGCAGTTTATTTTCTGCCGCAAGTTATGCAGTAGCTCATATTAAAGTATGAGGTGAAAGCTGAACACACCAAATCATATATGCAATGTCATAAATCAATTACAGTAACCATGTGTTCAAACACGTGCTTCTGTCAGTCACCAAGCAGCGTAATTTGATACTAGCCAAAGATGATAATGCTCTCCGGCATAGACAGTAACTGCAGGCTTGGTGGAAAGATATACATATACACCAACCTGCCACTGGGTTTACGATTTGTCACCTGGAGGCTGACTGCCAAAGAACTGCAATCAACTCTAGGAGTACCTTTACCTTTTTCCAACCACGTGTTGCAGGTTTATTTAGCCACATAGGTACAACATCATCTTACTTACACTGACACTCAACAAATTTCACCCCTATTTTCAGATTTATCTAGATTAGCAGTAATTCCCAAAGGTCTCCATGTAAACCTTTGTAGACTGCTTATTAAATCCACACAACGTATTTGGTTACAATTACAAAGTAACCTTGTGTTCTTGAAGTCTGGCTCCGATGACTGACAACGATTCTCCGAGAAGTTTCAAGTGTGCTGCAGCATCCAATGGTCCAGTGCCGACAACCTGGTCACAATGCACCACGAGATGACAAATACAATTCAATACAATAAACAACGGAAATAAAAAAAGTTTTAGCCATAACATAAACATAAACACAGTTGACTAACAGTAATGTGGACATGTCATGACATTCAACATCAACAACAATCCTCGCTCCCTCACAGGTGGTCACTTACCAGTACTTTGTAGTTCGAAGCATTTTACTGACATTTGCATTGCACAGTGCTGCCACCTGGTGAATGCGAATATGTGCCAAGATCGTCCATTTTTACTACACTTTTTGGCCCTCCAGCGTCTGCAGATTTTTGATCCAAATTTGATCATAATCAATAATCCGTTGCTGAGCTATTCTGATCACTTCATCTTCTTCTTCTTGTATGCGTGTCATGAACCATAACTGGTCAGCCATGAAACAGCGTCTTCATCCGCAGAGTGTAGCCGAGATAAGCCGCCACTCAGTTTTGTCAGGGGACAGGATTCGACAATGTGAGACTATTCATCGCTTCATGATGATAGCTGTCGCCATATTCCTGCAGTTTTACTAACGTCAAAACAAACAAAGATACAAACGAAAAAAGATAGGCGACGAAAGGCACGAGAAAGCAGACCTTGTAACGAAGAGAGCTAGCATCGTCGAGGGCAGAAGATTGATGATGTTTCACACCATGCAATGGAGGCCTGCCACGCATACCACTGTGAGCACCTGGCGGTCGTCCTCTCATTGGCACACCATCCTTCACTCTACCTGTGCTAATCACTGACGAACCTTTCTTCGCCATTTTCCGAGCCTTTCTTCGCCAGATCTTGTAGTCACACATAACAAAATCATATCATACACACAAACAAACTGAGCCATCCAGATATTACTGTAGTACATGTATTAGCAAAATTATTAGCATTATAAAAACAAAAAAAAATAAAGAAGTGTCTCTACTTACAGCATATACAAATAAAGATTAAAACGGTAAGTCCTAACACATATTTAAATGCAATGCTCCAACTCACTGTCATAATATATTTTCTATAAAACTTTAGTAGAATGTAAAAATTACAACAAATCAAAACTGTAGACAGAAAATGTGTTAATCGTCGTCGTCGTTTCTGGCGTGCAACTCTAAGATTGTGTAGCACTATATGTCTACATCATCCTCCACAGAGGGAGATTCTGAGCCAAATCTGCTACTTCAGGGAGCATAATGTGTTGTTGTTTCAGATCCTGTTGGTCAGTGCTGAGCCACGTGATGCAGGAACGACCTGGCTGTCTTCTTGTTTAATGCACGCATGAATAAGTCGACTAATGAAAATTATTCACAAAAACAACATACCATCTTCTCCTTTTCAGGAACTGTCTGCCACATGTCACCGAGGGTCTTGCTCAGCGTTGCAAAGTCTAGCAACAGTATACACACACACATCGGTTTAATGGCGATGTTCCAGCTAAACCCAGGTTAGCCATATGCCCCCTTAATTTTCCCTCTCCATTTTTCTGAGATTGTGAATCTTCCTGGAACAGGCCAAATCTTTTCATATCCTCCCTGATACCATTCCACCATGTCTTCCTTGCATGTCCCCTTGGTTTGGTTCCTGCCACTTCCATCATTGCACGTTCAATTCAGTCACTATCTGCCTTACGTTTCATGTGTCCAAACCATCTCAATCTACCTTTCTTAATCACCAAACTGACTGGTTCCAATCCTGACAGTTCTCTCGATTCTGCATTTTTCTTCCTTTCATTTGAGGTAAACCCACACATCCATCTGATCATGCTCAGATAGAACTGAAAGTTCTATCTAGCTTTACTTCGTGTTCCATTTTCATCGTCCAGGTTTCGCTGCCATATATCAAACAACTCACACGTAGAATATATAATGTGCCTTTCAGTTTTAACGAATATCCTCTCCTTGTCATTACACGCAAATACTCTTGGAACTTTTCCACATACTTCTGACAGTTACTACTGCAACACTACAACATAATGTGCTTATTCAGTCAGTTAAGAAATGTGAATTTAAACACACAAGACTGCAAATCACCATTCAGTCACAGAATGAATGAAGGATATGCTTCTGTTTCATATTCTGTTACATAAATGTTTCGGCAACAACTGGTGCATTTATTTGATTTCAGAAACCAGAATGCTGCTAATACCCAAACTAAGAGTGCACAACAAAACATCAGGTTTTCAATGTGACAAACCAATTCCTGGATTGACGGACATCAGCTTCAATCGTTGTGTACCACACCAGAGCATGTATGCCGTGTAACCTTTCTGACGTTTCTTCTTTGGCTACAACCAAACATGCTTATCATGCATCTCGGCACAATGATTACCAGTCATTGTACGGCAACGCCCCGGGTTACCTGGCCGATGACTGTCCGCTCGTCGCTGATGCCCATGTCAGACAACTGCGTTCTGCCAACCTCGAATACTCATTGTCAGTCGGACGCGCAGCAGTTTTGGAGACAGGACCTTTGCCGCCACAGGACCACAAGTCTGGAACAGTCTGCTGCCCAATCTCACACTACATGCACTGTCATATGGCCAGTTCAGGCAGTTACTGAAGACATTTTTATTCGGACAGTGAGGCCACGGCACAGTGTAAACTGTTTTAACTGTGCCGAACAGAAATATTCTTACTTAGTTACTTACTCACAACATTTGTAAACTGTTGTGTTTTAATGCATTGATTAACTTCGGTTCTACCACTAGTTTATGACTACTGTACATGTGCACATTTAGTGTAATATTTGTTTTGATATGTTTATTGTTCCAGCCATTATGCTTTCTGCTTGTTTGTAAATCATCTATTTTTTTCGACACTGTCTCTGCAATGAATAGCTTCTAACAAATGCATTACACACATTTTATTTGTGTGCTGGTTTCCTAGCATGAAATCTGATGCTAGCAATCAAAGGTAATCAGTATTCATCTAGTTCAACTATCTGCTCTGTCACACTTCAGTGGCGAAAGCAAACATTTAAATAGAGATCTCAGGTAGGCAATGACTAACAGAAGTGTTTGCTAAATGTGTGACACCAACTTTTGATGTATCTTTAGGCTGTTTTGCTGCCTTCAGCGAGTATGCTCGTTGAATAACCGGCAAGCTGTCAGTTTCACCAAATGTAGCTCCAATCTGCTCATCGCTCAGCACATCTGAAGTACGTACACAACAGTTCAAATGAACTTTCTCATTTAATGTCACTAATAACATGAAATATCATTTTTTCAATGTTACTAAGGATATTATACATGATAAATACACAAGCCATTCAACCTAGACAACTTCAACTGACATAAGCAAACAGACATGTTTACACAACTGCATTATTTCTAGTTTTACTCCATACTTTGTATTTTTGTAACTTTACATATCGTAAAGTTTGAGAAATACATTTATAATTCAGAGAAGCGATAACAGACTTCTAACTCAAAATTTTAATTTTATAATTTTGTTAGCAACTAAAGCAAATCACATTTGGCTATATTAACTGCGATATCAACAGAAACAGACTGTGTAAATCATACCATCATGCGATCTCTTCCGCTGACGTCTCTGTGTCGCTGGAAACCTGCCTACGTTGAAGTCCACATGAGTATGACTAATTCCACCCACTGACATATTCTTATGCAATGGTTGGCCACCTCCAACGGCAGCATCAGACAGCAGAATTTGTTCCTCTTCAACCTTCATTCGTAGTGACCTCTTTGATTTCTTAGGCTAGAATAATTCACACAGCAAAAAGTTTGTGAGGACAGCGACACAAATCACCGTGAAAATCTGATCACGTTAATTACATATAAGAAATGATTTCTAGCACAAAATCTGACACTAGCAGGCAAAGTACAAACAAAACTCATGAAGATTAAACTTATGCAGTGAACTGTTAGCTCAAAAGTGATTGCTAAATTTAACTATTGAAAAAACTTTATAAGCTAAATTTGCAACTGACAAATATTTACACACTGCATAACTATTTTGTTCTGCACTGAAGAATCAGCACATATTGCAGAAAAAATAATATTTGTGAAACAATACAACAACTAGACTGCCGACGACTGGACCGGCAGTCATTTGATGCCCCCAAAGCAGCATCTCTATAATGCACTTGCTAGTCATGCAGACTATTCCATTTCTGCACAGGCACAGGAATGGACTTGCCTGCATGGCCAGCATGGGCCAGTGTGGAAGGCTTGCCTTGTGGGCGAGCCAATGCCGGCACAGGACAGTGAGTTAATGGAAACTGGGACTGCAGATAGCGCAATAGACAAGGTGATAAATCAAGTGCGTCAGCAAGACGCATATGGACAAATGCGGGTGGTTCAGTTGAAACTATTTCTAACAAACCACTCCATTTTCAAGTGCAACATCTCCATTGCTGATTGTATGCCTCTATCTAGCCTACTCAAAACTATTAAAACAGTCGCCGAGATATCTGTAACCAAACACATAGACAGAATTACATCATCATCATCAAATCCGGTTTTGGTATTTAAGGTGCTGCGGTTGTCCCGGACTCCGGGGTAGGCAACACCTGGCAACGCCTCACACTCGTTCTCCATGAATTCCTGTCTAACGGGTTGACACCATCCAGGTTGCATATAGTCATATCATTTCTGACACATGCGGACCACGTCTTCCATGGCCTCCCACGATCTCTGGTTGGATACAGCACATTTAATATCAGACAAAACACATACATGTACAAGCGTTGCGTTTGTCGATAATAATGGCCCTGGTTGTGTGCACAGCCTGCAGCGGCAGTATGGTGTAGTAGGGTTTAATGTCCCACTCGACACATTATAGTTCATTTCAGAGACGATTTTACGGGTCAGATGACCCAACCAACAGTGTCACAGCACTGAAGGACGATGGTTAGTCAACCAGGTCAAGGGCCAATCCAACCATGCTCAGCTCACTAAAAGATAAGGAGAAGGATGTAAACAAAAATATATACACACACACATATACATAGCACCATGAAGACCGAAGACACAGAGGCACTCGGAAGACAGAAAATGTAGGGGTATAAGAAATATAACAATACACAAAATAACATACTGAATGGTGACGCGAGTCTTGTGTATCCATAGAGCCGAATGAAGCACTTGAATCCATGTTCAGCTTCATCCTCAGTACCAAAGACGGTTCACTGGATGGTGGGCTGATAACTGCTGTCGGTTCATCAACGACCAGTTCTTCATCACTTTCCATTTTGACTTCAGCAGCCAACTTCCTTCGATCCCGTCTTTGTCTGCTTTTTGGTGTTACATCAACCTCATCTTGTTTTACACCAAGACTAAAGCGAACTTTTACGGGTTTATCAAAGCCAGGTGAGACTGGGTTACCATCACTCAGTGAAGACGCAGGTATCTCGCGTACTATATGCTCAGATCCACGCGATTTACGAGCATTCGTTCTTGACTGGCGGTGTAAAATTTGCTGCTCTAACGGATCCGACTGTTCCATCTCCATCAACCGTGCAGATTTCTTCCGCATCTATAGAATACACATTCTCAGTAATGTCAAGATGTCCTACACAAAAGCAAAAGCAGAGTAGAGGTAACTGCACAATGTATACATTTAAAAAATAAAAGAAAGAAGATTCTTCGTTAAGATGCAGATCAAAGCCAAATTCCCCAATCAATAAAATAAAATAAAAACTAAATAAAAATTCTATTCTATTCCACTTAATTCTATTCTCCACACATATGATATATACACTGTGGTTAAAAAAAAACGCGCCAACTTTGGCGGACTATAACTACGACCCAGTTCAGTCGATTTTGATAATTTTTAGCAAGCTGTTTGTTAACGATCATAAAAGTTGTCTGGTGGTAAAATTTTCCACCTCACCGCACATGTGTTGCCACTATACCTTGTGAAACACAATGCACTATTTTGCACTAATTACACTGGTTATCGCAAGAAATGCGCCAACTTCGGATCACCGTATAACTTCAATAAGCGTAAGAATTTTAATAATGTTTGCTATGCAATATGGACATATCATTAGAATAACAACTGCAGTGTGGTAGTCA
>Ga0209149_1002817_pt1 | contig 10041 bp, 8 predicted proteins | sample WorMetTyACAVOLI2_FD_187423 | JGI IMG/M metagenome (GOLD analysis project Ga0209149, IMG submission 187423) | Marine gutless worms symbiont microbial communities from Max Planck institute for Marine Microbiology, Germany - Olavius algarvensis... ... | reverse complement strand
ACTGTGGCCAAACGGTGCATCCTAGGCCTAGAGTTACTATGGAACACTAATAGGAAACCCTACCCCAGGAATTCAATGGTACAACTTTCGACCCCCTGGGGTGACCCTTAACCAGGGAATGGGCCCCCGTGAGGCGCTTTTTGTCAAATTACTTTGACCTCTTGTTATTATTATTACTATTATTAATACTTCGTTGCTTAGTTGCCTTTCTGTAGCAGCTATAAACGAATTGTGTATCTAACAGTAGACTCGTTACATACATGCTGGTGCTTGTACGTGTCGCCAAGCACGCGCACAGCCACATGGGTAAAGTTTGGCAGCAAGTATAGTCATCAATACACAGACTCAACTCGTCACTGGAAAATAGCTGTGACGAGTTGACTGTGTGACGAGTTGACTGGCACCCTTTTATCTCAGCAGTTATGGGTAGGCTCTGCTTACTGGAGTGGAACAGTGAAACATAACAACAGACCTAACAGCCAAAGAAAACATAATTATCTATACAGCAAGTGGCACAGTTAAAAAGAACAGAAACAGAGGACGTTCAATCTACTAAGACGATAGCAAGAAAATCTGCATTGTGCGCACAGGCCCCGGATTGCGCAATCGACGGACCGTTGCTCGTCACTTAGCATTTTGTAACCTACGGTCCAATTCGTTTATTAACAGTGGACAAGACAAGCGCAGTTGGTACCAAGCTGAGTTTCATTTACAAACAAATAACAATACATCGCAAATGTAATGTACACACTAAGGATTAAGTTTTTACCGAATGGTAAACCGTAACATATTAAACTGTAAAATCGACTGCAAAATTGTTCCGTATGAACCGAATAAAAACGAGTGTAGGCCTGTCTGTTGCAAATCTCATAAACTTCAGAATCACGCCAGTTGTTAGTCTTTCAACAGACTGAGCAGTATCAGTCGGAAATTTTAACCCTTTAGACTCCAGAGGCAACTATAGTGTCACATCGAATAATACGAAGTTGGTATATACACTGGCCGTTGATGGGTGGGCTGTTACATTTGGTATAGCGAGGAGAGACCTGAGCGGGCTGCGGGCCCGCTCAGTCACCTCCTCGCTGTACCAAATGTAACAGCCAGTGTACCAATTACTGTATTGCTATATGATGGTCCGTGCTCTGGGGTTTTAATGTGGCGATTAAAGGGTTAAATATACGCGCGAACAGTTTCATAAAATTCAAGTACATGTAATACAAGTACAATAAATATAACACGTCTGCTAAATGTAGTGACTGTAGTGCATAGTTCGAGAATTCGTGAGTTTCGGTATAAAATTCGTGAATTTTAACTAATGTTTAAAATTCGTAAAAATTTCGTTGGGCTATTGTGGGGCTGGGCTATGTTTACATCGACAATGGCGTTTTTCAAAAAATTCACAAGCAACAATTACAAAATGTGATGCTGATTGCTAAGACTAACTGGTCCACATGACTTCATCCACAGCAAGATGGAATGGAAAACTGGACAACAACGTTAGAGCGATAAATAACTTTATTGACTTCACGCGAACTTTTACAGTTCATTACGGATAAACTGGTGACTGAATATTGTGAGGTAGTTGCAAGTTGCAGTTTGCACACACATTAAACTGATGTGCTAAAAGTTAACAAGATGTCAAAGTAATTTGACAAAAAGCGCCTCACTGGGGGCCCATTCCCCGGTTAGGGGTCACCCCAGGGGTCGAAAGTTGTACCATTGAATTCCTGGGGTAAGGTTTCCTATTAGTGTTCCATAGTAACTATAGGCCTAGGATGCACCGTTTGGCCACAGTGCACGCGCGTGACAACCAACCAACCAACGACCAACGACCAACGACGTCACGACACAGCCTATCTCAATAAGCGCCTCTTTTACTAACGTAAAGTGAGGCGCATACAAATTAAGAAAAATTTTTTTAAAAATAATTATAAAGTTGAAAGTTAGAAAAGTATAAAAGTATAAAATAATAAAATTCGTTGGCTGATTTAAAGTTAGTTGAAATTCGTGATTTTTTTACAATTCTTAAAATTCGAATTCTCGAACTATGGTGCACAGTGAGCCCCGAGTAGGCGAAGTAAATCACGACTGGAGATCGTCCAAGTCGTTGATCGTTACTTCCTCGTTGACGTAGCTCGCTGTCACTTGCCGTGTTGCTGTGTCTCAGTCGAGTCGCGCGTAGTCGAACGACTACTTCTCAGAACTACAACAAGAAGGTCAGCTATCGCAGAGAGGCCGCGCGACGCTCCATGTCATTGGAAATTTTGCTAAGTCACTCAATATCACTCAAGGCCATTCGAAATTACGCCGTCGAGTAGGGCGTGTGTAAGTTCCTATTAGTATTCCATTGTAGCTACGTCTCCGTCCTGTCTGTTTATGATATAAATTTATTACTAAACGCCGGCGTGCCCTTGACACAGTCCGGATCACGGGTCATTCGAGGTCATTGAAAATGGCACCATTTGATAGAACGCATACTTTACTCGTTTCGATACAATACACAAACGTGACAGACGGACGGACGGACACTGCACACGTTGTATAGCGTTGCGTGGCAAAAACCAAGTGTAGCCTGTGACGGTTACTTACTTAAAAGTAACAACAAATGTTATGGTTATAATTATCTACTGGATTTACTATAATGTGCAGGCCCGCAGTCGTGCGTCGGTACAAGTTGCATTCTAACATTCTGGGTCATGTGAACAGCGTATACAAGGTGTTCAATAAACATGATCCCGTCAACGGCGGTTCTAGCGTGAGGCCGGGGCACGTCCCCCAAACATTCCCCAAAACATGCCCGAAAAATTCATCTGGACCAGCCCACAGGCACCTGCGGATTATTGTTTTAAAAAATCCGCAATGGCTGCTACAAAACTGCTATAATGCGGCTCTCGATGACGCTAATGATAACGTTATTTTGTAATTTTAAACTGATCAGAAAATTGCTCACAGTAACTGTGGGTCTGCTCATCGGAAGTCGGAAGCATTCTGGCTTCTCGGAAACTGTCGTTAGCGTCAGAAGCTTTTCTGTGTCAACCAACAGCGCGACCATTACTAGTTTTAGAGTCTCTTCGTCGTAATCATCACCATCATTAGTATCATCATCATCATCATCATCATCATCATCAATCACAGTCATTGATAATAATAATAATAATAATAATAATTCCAAGACAACGATTATGGTGCAGTCATCACGGCAGAGCCATTGCGAGAGTTCACCCGGTTCATTTGATAAATGTAGAATGGCGCCAAGCGGCCGCCAACCCAAGACCAAGCCAGACGACTTAGGCTGTGAGTCCGCCTGTACAGGCTGCCAGAGTCTACACCCACCATCGCCATTTATTATTATTACTCAGCCCGAAAGCTGATACTAACTTTACCGTCCCACGGAGGGTAGAAGGCTGAGTCGACCTAGATGGTTGGTTGCATACCGAGATGGTTTACCCGTCCATAAACGGTCACCCATCCAGGACTAACCGGGTCTGACGTAGCGCAACTACGTTGATCGAGGCCAACGCGTTACCACTAAGCCAATCCTCCAATGATGGACACGGACAACAGAAACATTTTGATGGACTCTGGAATTTACCGGTACTGAAGTTTACTTCATATCATTTCAATTTCAACTCAGACACAAAACATAAAGCTGTGCAATGTAGGTAAGTACAACATAAAATAAAACATACATAAAATACAGCAGGTGTACGAATATTAAAGTTACAAAAAAGTTTTTTTAAAGACATAAGACAATAATTAAGCAATACATTCAACTACCTTGCTAAAAGTCTTAAAACATTTATATTAATATTCTTGATGTCTACGATTGAATCGACTTTGATTAGGCCTACGCACTTGCACTCATTACACAGATCAGGAAATTCACTGGAACAACAGGACATTATGTAACAAATACGTAGCACAGAATTGTTTCTAAGATGATACAGATTATGAATAAACTCAAGTTTATAGACAGGATTAAAATCTAAACGATTGAATCAGAACTGTAATTCATTAACAGACTTCCAACATTGTAATTAAAGATTCTCCTATGTGTATTCTCTAAACAACTGGCTAATGTTCGACGTTACAAATAAGCAGCAAGTTGATGTTTTAGCCTTAAATGTCCAACATATCTGGTAAAAGGATATGTTAAATGACTACATTAATGAACAAAATACACGTGTTAGAGTGATGCCTATACAAGATGTGGCTCTGTATCTTCGGACCTAAAATCCGTTATTATTATTATTATTATTATTATTAGAACATGACGCGGCAATAGCTGGACTTGACTTGATGTTCTATTACTACTCCTGAAGTTAGCTTAGTATTTTTCTTTTTTATTGGCTGTGCTTTGCGGAGTAGTACTTATAGCTATCGTCCGCTATCACCTGTCACCTTGTGGCTATGGTCGTAACTTTATCCTTTCTTAAAGAGTACTTCAATTGCAAAATACATTTTTCAGTTTTTGCACCGTAATGTATTTCAGCTACCCTAACAAGTGTATATTGTATTTCAGTTATAACACTCCAAACAATTTAAATAGGTATCAAAATATAAATTAAAAATATGATTCTGTTTCAACTAGGCCTATACGTTTCAATGACTTGCATTTCAATTACTAAAATAATCCTGCAGGGCGCTATACAAAGAGAGTAACTACGTCGCTCTAATTTCCGGTTCTGTTGATGACTTATACGACGTTGTTCTCTGTGACAGCTGCAGGGCGTGTTTACATCAGTATGTTCGTACACTGTTGTGCCTATCGATTGCTGATTAAGACGTGTGTATTCTTGCGCCATCTCATTTCAACGGCTAAAATAGTTTGAACTCAGTTGATACCAATTAAATGTGACACAAGCAGTGCCGAGCACAGCAAACCTCGCCCCGCGATGTTGTTTTTGGACAGATTTATCCTAGAAAAATCAACAACCATGATCCTTGAGCCACTGCCAATCCACTCAGAACGTTTCACAGCGACACGTTAACCCTTTAGAGTGCAGAGGTAATTATAGTGCCACACCAAATAACCTGAAGTTGCTACACTGGCCGTTGATGGGTGGGCAACAGCCCATTCATCAACCGCTTGACCTTGAAACTGGTACATTTGGTACAGCGACGAGGGGACTGGGCGAAACTGCAGCCCGCCCAGTCCCCTCCTCGCTGTACCAATCATCGTATTGCTGTATAATGATCCGTTGCTCTGCGGTTTTAATGCGCCCATAAAGGGTTAAACTGTAACCTTTTTCTTGTAACCTTTGTAGCAGACAAACAAACTGAAGAGACCGAAACAATACCTCGCCTCAGCAAGGTAATAAATGGTTCGACCATTTCACACCTCTTCGTGGTCCTGTTGTTGGCTGCACTCTGGGCGGCAGCAGTAGACGGCAACGGTTCGACCTGGACTGCTGCCAGCGCCTATCGATCACAACAAGAAGTGTGGCCGCCGGGTTCGGCCGACACGATATGCCCCCGCCCGCCTCTGATGACACAGGTACAGCATTTTGTTTCCCGAATTAAGAAGAGGTAGAGATGAGACGTACAGACGATGTGAGCTTATGACCTTTGACTTTGGAGGTCAATGTGATTGTCGGTCATAAGCGTCTTGGTACTTTGTCAGAGTACCAAGTGCAAATTTTGGTGATACTACAACTATTCGTTTTCGATTTATGGGCCATTGGACCAACACGGCTCAGACTGATCACGTGACCTTGCGACCTTGAGCTTTGACCTTGGAGGTCATGGCGCCTGTGGCTAATGCGGGTCGTCGTCCTCCATCCGTGTATTAAGTTTGAAGTTCGTAGGCTTTGCCATTCGGAAGACATGGCGCACGACGTGTGTCATCATTAATGGGCCTGTTGACTCTGTTCTTCGACCGTTTGACCTTGAAACTGGTATGCGAGTCGCGTCTAAGGTGGGGAACCTTCCTTCCAAATTTAGGCACGCCCTGCCCTAGAGGGTGGGGGCATAATCGTTCGTTTATTACGCCATTGGCAGCACACAATAAAATACACACAACACATATAAAAATACATAAACATAGAAATAAAAAGTCTTACAAAGTCACAGTTCCAGCAAAGACTCGCCACACAGCTTTTTTAACACCCATTGTGTCAACAAGTCTATACCATATTTACAGCCTATAGCAATGAATCTGATTGTTATTACACACTGAGCAGGATTACATCCACCAAAAGTAATTAATTGCATTTTTAGTGGAATGAATTTAATATCCCATGATATACCATATGAACTGCATATATCAACTAGCTTTTGTAACCCATAACAGGAAGCAGACAGCAAGGCAATATCATCAGCGTAACATGCACATCCGACAAAGAGCTGTTCAATATAAATGCCATGGCCAGATTGCTTTAGCTGAGCAATAAGATCGTCAATATAAATAGCAAATAAGTACGGTGATAACACGCCTGCTTGACGAACACCACATTTAACAACAAATGGTTCTCCCAGTACATTGTTCCAACGCACACGACAACGTAGATTAACATATCAGGTGTTCAAAAGATGTACAAAAGTAACTGGAGCACCTCTATCTAGAAGCTTCTTATAAATACCGTTATATTGCCTAATACTTTGTGAAATGCTTTGCTTGCGTCAAGAAAAGCACAGTACACTCTCGAGCTTTCTTTGTGAAATATCTGACTAATTCGCTGACAGTAAAAAGTGCACGACTGCAGCTACTATTTTTCTTGAAGCCATACTGAAGTGAGTCACTACTCAAAAGTTCATCATACAGGTGCAGTAAGACCGATTCGAACACTTTTGATATTACACGTGACAGAGTTATACCTCGATACATGTCAACTTTTGTTGCATCGCCATGCTTGCTTTTGAGTACTGGCAAAATGATACCATTGCAGAAATCGTCAGGAACAAAACAATGATGAATCATGGAATTGAATAGTAATCAACAGTCGAATCAAGACTTAGTTATAGCCATAGTGACATAGCGTTAGAGCTACGACGCTACAGACAGAATTTACAAGAAGCTTGGGTGTCACAGAGCTATGTACAGCGCATTCTAGCTATGATTTCCGTGTCCGTCTGTCTGTCCCTCCGGCCTGGCCGTCTGTCTGTCACAAGCCGGTATCATGTCGAGACAAATGATCAGATGGTTTTTACCATCGGGAAGGCCAGCCCAGTGATTTTTTTAGACTAAATTTCGTACGGTAAGTCACAGGACAACACCCCTCGCGAGGGCTTCAAAGGGAACTGGGTTGCGTAAAACCATAAAACGGCGAAATAATGCAAATTTCCGACCTATTCATTGTAATCTCGCAGACGGTTACTAAGACACCAACAGATCACGCACTGGGTTTCCATTGGTAGAAAGATAGCCCGCGGGTCTGCAGATTCTAGTTATGTACATGTATAGACCGGCCATAAATTTGCAGGGGTCACTCCCTAAAGGGGCTTTCAATCAGTAAAATCAGCGATTCCTGGGTAATTTCGCTCACAGCGTTGAGACAAATGAACACAGGAGCATGATGCAGTTTTCACAGTCGATAGACCGTGGACTGTAGTTTGTTTTTGTCAGCAAATTTCATACAACAGTCTCCAGTGAGCAGTTCGAGCGAGATTGTTGGCGCTAAAACGGCGATTCCCGGACTTTTCATCGCAGTATCTCGGCAACGGTAGGAAATGCGGTCCAGGTAACCATTAGGCCTACCTATCTATACTGAAAGGAAATCGTATACGGGCTTTCGATTGGTACTGGCCGAGTTCTAAGACGCAGTTGGAGTTATCCGAGACAATCTGATCATTCCCTAATGTCGAATGTTGCAAAGTCAGTCAGTCACAGTCATTCAGTCATATAAGCAAATCAGTTACGTGTTCGCTGTTTTTTCCTCGATCCAATTGTTATAGGTTGCACTCGCGCCAGACTATAAAGATAAACTGGCCGATATTTTAGGACGAGACATCAAGTTGAAGACCTCGTCAGCGTTGGCTGCATCCACCTGGATGGATCCCAGTAGATCTCGCCGGTGGACATCGACCTCTGCCAAAATCTGGATCTGCTGGAAGCCGGTGCTGTCCTGTGGAAGGACATAGCATCGCGGTCCATCAGGCTGCACAGTCTGACGTAGACGACGCTTCATCCGACGTTGACTTCGACTTGACTTCGACGCTCTTGCGGAATCGCACCTCACCCAGTTCGCGTTAAGCTACACATGCATGTAATATCTCGTTGAAAACAGCTGTTAAAATGCTGCATTTGATACAATTCGCAACCCTCTACTGCAACAGACTGCGAAATTATCGACATTTAATTGTCTTCAATTTTTTACATGTACATACTAAGCAATATAGCTGCCCGTGACTTCATCTGAACTCACAGTCCGTGAGCTATATAGCTAGAGGCATTGGCATAGGCAACCTCATCCGGCGTACCCCCCTGCAGGTGAGGTTGGCTATGCCTCTTTAGCTATATATAGCCATCTGGCGAATTTAGTAACATAATCTCTAATACCATGCCGATAGATCTGTCCTGAAACTTTCATTACAATAACTTCTATAGTCGTTTCCCCGCGCTATTGCCATGGTGACAGACGTCATTATAACAAAAAACATTGCGACGTCATTAAAAAACACATATACCTCGCCGTCTAAGGCTGGCGTGAGGTAAAGTGCTATCGCCACCGCTAAAATGTGGTACTATTTAGCCATTGTGTTCATCCTTTAATGGGCACAGGTAGTGTCACATCGAATAATATGAAGTTGGTACACTGACCGTTGCTGGGCGGGCTGTTACATTTGGTACAGCGAGGAGAGGACTGGGCGGGGCCGCAGCCCGCCCAGGCCCCTCCTTTCTGTACCAAATGTAACAGCTTACCCAACAACGGCCAGTGTACCAATCACCGAAATGACACTGTTGAGTAGGGCGTGTGTAAGTCGCTATTAGTATTTCATTGACACTATGTCTGTATGTCGTACCGTTTCTGAGATATTCAGCGTCAAAGAATGGCGTGACCTTGAAACTGTGGGTAGGGGTCGTTCAAGGTCATTAAAAATAGCGCCGTTCGATAGATCATATACGACTTTCTATTGGTCGGCCATTGTAAGTATAGCTGTGTGTTGTACCATTTTCAAGTTATTTGGCGTTGAATAATCATGACCTTGAAAAGGTTACTGAAAGTCAGTTAAACTGGTACCATTTGAAAGCTTGGGTGCAGTTTCCTATTCGTCTTCCATAGTAACTATGGCCGTATCTTTAACGGTTTAGGAGATATTCAGCGTCAAAGAATAGCGTGACCTTGAAAACTATGTTAGGGTTGTTCAAGATCATTGAAAACGGCGCCGTTCGATAGACCATATACGACTTTTTATTGGTCAGCCATTGTAAATATAGCTCTATCTGGTACCGTTTTTGAGTTATTCGACGTTGAATAATATCGTGACCTTGAAATCTGGGTTAGAGATCACTCAGGGTCATCGAAACTGGTACCATTCGAAAGTTTGGGTGCGGTTTCCCGTGCGCCTTCCATAGTAACTATGGCTCTATCTTGCATCAGTTCCGAGATAAAGCGAAATATTGGTCAAAAATCGTGATTTTTTCATACCCCCTTGCATTCGGCGACCCCATTAGGGGGTCCCCGTCGGACTATTGCCATCCCGTTTGGTACGGAAAAACTAGAATGGTGGGGCTACCGGATGGTGAAAAAAATTTGAGGATATGTGTAACCGTTTACACTCAATATCGGCGTGTGACAGACATACAGAGGGACATCTTGCGACGGCATAGTCCGCGCTATGCATACGCGTCGCGCGGTAAAAACTAGCCTTAATGCCCATCGTGAATGGTACGTCATGCAACTTCAATGGCTTAGCTGTAGTCTATCCTAGCATTTGTTACAGTATGCCTATATTGACTATGGAGAGCTTGCAACAAGTTGCAGGAGCAGATGGACCTTTCGGGTCTTAACACATTCTCGCTCAACCTTCAACGAAACGTAGGCTACGTGGCAACCAAACATGGTGGCAGGCGCGGTTCTAGAAAAAAACACCCCCCCCCTA
>Ga0209149_1002816_pt1 | contig 10042 bp, 7 predicted proteins | sample WorMetTyACAVOLI2_FD_187423 | JGI IMG/M metagenome (GOLD analysis project Ga0209149, IMG submission 187423) | Marine gutless worms symbiont microbial communities from Max Planck institute for Marine Microbiology, Germany - Olavius algarvensis... ... | reverse complement strand
AAAATTAATGTACTCATCAGTAATATCAGAGCTACTACGCTCAGTAAGCTAGATACTGCCATCACAAAGGAGTTGTGGGCAGCTGTCAACAAGTGTAGGAATTCTAGTCATGACAGTAATGAATCTGTGTTGCTGTATAACCCTGATGTGATCAACAGTTACTTTGCAAGGATTGCTTCTAAGGAGCACTACGATTGTACCGAACTTGATTGTTTCCGTAACGAGTGTACTGTTGATCACTGTCAGCCTCTAACTTATATAGAAGTCGAACGGTTATTCAGAAATAGTAAACTTACTGCTGCTGGTTGTGATGACATCCCTGCATCGCTACTGCACACTTGCTCCTACGAGCTTGCTGATGTTGTTGCCCACATACTTAACTGTAGTGTTACTGTACCTTCGCTACAGCTAGAGTTCCTAGCCACTGGCTCAGTGCTATCATCTTTCCTGTCTGTACCTAAAGTCTCCACTCCTGTTAAATTTTCGTACTGCAGGCCTATATCAGTCACTCCTCATCTCAGCAGGATTGCTAAAAAGATATTCGTCTGACGGTGGCTGTTGCCATCTTTACCACCAGAACTTATTTGTGATCAGTATGCATTTAAACGCAGTGGGAGCACAACTGCTCTAGTTCACTTCACCCATCATGTAACTAAGATGTTGGAACATAGCCAAGTATGTCTGGTGTCTAATGATTGATTTCACTAAGCTTTTGATACAGTAGATCATGTTGTATTACTAGCTAAACTTGCACAGTTAGAATTGCCTGGATATGTTATTAACTGGATTTTTTTCATTCTTAACTGGTAGAGGACAACAGTGTAAAATTAACGGTGTGTTGTCTGACATTGTATAGATTGGGCTTAGGGATCTGGTATAGGTCCAACTTTCTATATCTTCACACTCTGTCTCAATGTAGTAACGTTTTTAAGTGCTGATGATACTACGTTACTGGTCCCGAGAACACTGTGCTTTCCTTGCCAGGTAAGGTGTTTGCACATATCACATACTTGGAAGAATCAAACCAACACTGTTGTCACACAGGCGTCCCCAGCAAAGCGATTCACGCCTGGCCGCTCTACGTGTGATCGCATAGCAACCTTGTGTAACATTGCACAACCGATGCATGATTTTGGCCATCCAACTTTTGCAGCATTTGTTGATCTTCGTGCTGCATTTGACTATCTTAGCCGACCCACGTTGTGGCTACTCTTGACAAGGCTTGGTATCCCGGATAAGATTGTGAGAATGTTTAGAGTGCTGTACGACAACTCTGTTAGTTGTGTTCAGACAGGTGGGACTCGCAGCTCATTGTTTAAAATCGAGGCTGTTGTTCGCCAGGGCTGTGTGCTGGCCCCAGACTCATTTGCCACAGGCATGGATTGGTTGCTGGAAAGGACTGTTGAATCTTGCTCGATTGGGGTGGCGTTTGGCCAGAGCTCCTTCACTGATCTGGATTTTGCTTCTTGTTCCCATATTGGAGACAATGGCAAGTGAAGCAGCATCCCTAGGGCTAGAGGTGAATTGGCAGAAGACAAAGGTACAAGCTTTGGGTTGCAGGGAGGATGTGCCATTAACCATTAAGGTTCAGGGCCAGGACGTCCTAGTAGTTGAGGAGTTTGTCTACCTTGGCTGTCTTATCCTCTTAACAGCCGGAAGCACTTGTGACATCAGCCGCCGAAGTGCCATCACTCGTGCTGCCATGCAGAGCTTAGAAAATCAGATTTGGAGGTCACGGCTCGGTACCTCAACGAAGTTGAAGCTGTACAACATGTGCATCTTACCAATATTTCGGACTGCTGGGCGATATCAAAGACGGACGCACGTAGTATCGATGCACTGCACTTGACCAGTGGTGTCTGCATATGCTGCTTGGCATCAAATGGTACCAATTTGTCCGGAACGATGATGTACTGAGGCAAACAAAGCAACCCAAACTCATTGCTGTAATCCAGTTGTGCCGACTTACCCTGTTTGGGCATATTATGGACGACAATGCTGATGCTGATTCTGTTAGTCCCCCATCCAGTGGACTGGAAAAGACAACCTTCTCGTCCCACATCACGTGGCTCAGCACCGTCCAACAGGATCTGAAATATCTTCACCTTACACTCCCCGAATTGGCTCAGAACTCTTGGCTCTGTGGATGACGATGTCGACGTATGGTGCTACGCAGTTGCATGCCAGAAACTACGACGACGACGAGAACACGAACACTGGCCTTGATATTGAGTTCAATCATGTCAAAGCCTGGGCTCTAAGAAACCGTTTTCTGTTGAATAATAGTAAGACTAGAGAGCTTGTATTTAGACAACACAAATCATAGCATTTTCATTTGCCTCCTGCTATTGACGGCACTGAACAGTTAGATTGCTGCAAATTACTCGGTGTATTTTTCCAGTCCAATCCTAAGATGGACACACATGTTAATTATTTGTTGACTCAGTTTACCCAGCGTATATATTTGCTTAAACTTCTTCCTCATCAGGGAATGCCTCTCAGTCAGCTTGCTGTAATTACACAAGCCATTTGTTTCTCGCATTTTATATGCCTTCTTACCTGCGTGGGGCGGATTTTTAAGTTTTGAGCTGTGTAACAAAATTAATGCTGTTTTCAGACGCCTTAAGTGATTTGGCTATTTCAGTCACACTATTACTGTTTCTCAGTTATTACCAAATGCTTACATGGATCTGTTTTATAAAACGTGTAACACACAGCATTCCCTGCATTATTTGTTACCACCACGTTGTACTTGTGAATAACTTGCGTTCCCGGAGCCACTACAGCAGCAATACACACAAAAAGTCTTTATCTTGTGTAGATTGTATGATATTTATGTATTTTTGTGTAATTCCGTATTTTATATAATTCTTTTACTGTATTGTATGATTTTATGTTCTCTCTATGTTTTATGTGCTGATTAATCTTTCTGTTTGTTGATATGCATTTGTCACATCATATTAAAATTTACTTGACTTGACTTGGCTTATATCTCAGTTCTGGCCAGTTTCACCCCATTCTCAAACAATCAACAATATCTCCTCTTCTCAAGAAATCTTCCTTAGACAAGGATCAGTTATCTAATTACCATTCGCTGTCTAACCTTTCTCTCTTATCTAATATTATTGAATATTATTAAATATCTAACTGATCACCTTTCTTCTAATAATCTTAAATCCTTACCAGTCTGCTTACTGTAAACACCATTCCACCAAAACAGCTCTTCTATACATTTACAATCATCTCATCAATGCTGTAGGTTCACAAAAAGTATTATGATTCTGCCTCTCCAGATGTATGCTTTGTCTAAATCCTGCTATTCTCATATTCGTGAACGTTATCGTATCCAGCCTACCTAGAATTCAAAACAGCCAGTACCATCACCACCTGTTTGCGATAGCTAAGTTTCTTGTTCTATAGCAGTATTTTGTTGCATTTATGGTCTTGGCTATTCTCATCTCACTAGTTCTTGGTGCTGATTGTTTTACCATTGTTGTTTGTGTAGGTTTAAGCAGGTTGTCAGTCACAGTAAACATGGCGGTGGTCACTGAAGACCTTGAAGCAAGGTCATTACTGGATCAGACAGACATAATAGAGGTCAGTAAATCATTCATACACCATGTTGACAAAAAATTCAATTATGCTTCGTTTTGTTAACTTCTAGAAAAACTAACAAATTTTAACGAAAATTTCAGCCAATAGAACTTAGATAATGCTGATTCTATAGGTGTAAAAATAGTGTGTCTGTTTGTTAAATATGCTTTGTTAACAGCAGTGTAAACTGGATGCCAGTAACAGTGCTGTTGGAACAGTGTGTTTTACCGTTGAAGATAAAAGTTTTATAAAACGGTTGTGAGTGAGTGAAAAGTGTGGCTTCATTCACTGTGCTTGATTAAGATGTTTTCTGACAGAGTAAATTTTATCTCAGAAACGATACAAGATAGAGCCATAGTGGCAGCTTACTAGTAAGTTGTATGTGATCTATCGAATGTCGCAATTTTCGGTGATCTTCAACGACCCTTGACCCATATTTCAAGGTCACATCATTATTTGACGCCGAGTGTCTCAGAAACGGTATGAGATACAGCCATAGTTACAGTGGAATACCAATACGGACTTGCACACGCCCTACTCAAGGCCGAGGCAGCATTTCAAATGACCATGAGTGACTTAGTGAGATATTCAGTGACAGGAAACATTGCGTGGTCTCTCTGCAACAGCTCATCTTTTTCTATGTAACAAAACAAAGAGGGATCTTTGGTGTGAACACGCTGTAGATATATTGGTTGTTACTTCTAGTCTTTCTTTTGGTACCTTATAACTTCTTTTGCATATTATATTACAATATTATGCATGTGCTTTTCAAAAAAATAACTGTAATAAGGTTGAAATTTAGTTTGAAGTTGTAATATGATTCTGGAGCATCACGTGTTCAGAGTCAAATTCTGAATGTTCAAATTTTTAAAAATCCTGCATTTTATACTAGAAAGAGTTAGAATAACAGAATTGGATAGAGAATAGAGGTATTTTTAACAGTTTTTAGGGTAAAGTGCACACAGTATTTTTAAGCTGAGTCCGAGAGGTTTTTGAGATTGAAGTATTGTGTCTTGTGCAGGTGTCAGAGTTGAAGCTGAAGTACTTGAATCGTACGTACTCTAAGGTTTCGTCAAAGATGTACGACTATAACTGCGACGTGAAGGTTGTAGTTGGTTCGGAGACTTTCAAGGCCCACCGTGATGTCCTCGTGAATGCTAGTGACTACTTCTCAGCAATGTTTACTCACGATATGCGTGAACGACAAGATGACGTCATTCGACTTCAGGAAGTCAGCCCACGTGGATTTGCAGCCATGATTGAGTATGTTGTGGCGTATTCATATCAGTCTTGCAGATACATTTGAATACTGAATGGACATTTTATCAAAATTTTGAGTGTTATTGTCCTGTTCGATTGAACTAGTATTATAGTTTAATGTGTTGTTTGCAGGTATTTTTATCATGGGTACGTGACTGTCGATGACAGCAATGCCGAAGGTGTCGTTGAAGTCGCACGATTCTTCCACATAAAATGGCTAATTGATGTCGCTCGTCATTATTTGGCATGTCATCTCTCCTGGAAGAACTACTCATTAGTGCTTCATCTGGCTGACCAGTATGTTCTTGGTGATGTCCGCTCGGCCGTACTCTCGTACATCGGTAATGCATTTATGCACTTTAGCACGCGGCCAAAGTTCCTCCGGCTGCAGTTCGAAGCACTTCATGATCTGCTTGCTGAAGACTGGTTTATAGCGGCAACGGAATGGGAAGTACTGCAGGCCGTGCTGCGCTGGCTGCAGCACGACCCGGCTGAGCACAGCGTGCACCGGGTCTCACTGCTTCAGCTGATCAGATTTCCACTCTTAGAACCATCCGAACTGGACAGTCTCGGCACTGATGTCACCGAGATCTCTGAGCTGGCAGATCTGATCAAAGAAGCGCGGAACTATCACAACGTTCCAAGTCAGCGATGTCTCTACCCATCAAGTCGTACTGCAGCCCGTGGTTCAGTTCCCTATCTAGTGCTGTACTCGGGCATGGACAACAACAATGTGGTGGAGTATCGGCCCCTCATTGCCGATCCATCGGCTGACATAATCCGCGAAGAGGTGACGACCGAGTTTCTGGAAATAGCTTTTGAGTTTGCAGCTGTGGCAGTGTTCGGTGACTGCCTGTTTATTGCTGGTGGTTACAGTCACAAGCAGTGGTGCAGCAGCCCAGCTTTCTACAGCTATTCTCCACATCGTCGTTGCTGGACTGAACTGTCTGTCATGCATGATCCACGGGTTAGTCATGCCCTGTGTGCCGCCGATGCTGTTGGCCTGTATGCCGTAGCTGGCATTAATCACCATGTGGACGAGCTGGGTTTCGACCGGGAAATATACCTGGACACGGTCGAACTGTATAATCCTCGGGACAACTTGTGGCATGACGCACCGAGATTGCCGTTCGCCGTGTTTAACGTCGGAGCTGCATTCTGCAGTGGCCGATTGTACGTAACGGGAGGTATCAGCGATAATCCTGAACACTCCGTACCTGTTGCGCACGTCCAGTGCTGCCGACCGACGGACAATGGATGGACGATCTTGTCTGACATGCTGCATGAGCGACATTCTCATTCCATTGTCTCCTCACACGATAAGCTGTATGTGTTTGGTGGACTGACAGCAGATCCAGCTGACACAATGGGGTTTGTCAGCCAGCTGGAAACTGAAGTATATGATCCAGTAGCTGATCAGTGGACAAGCCTCGTGCCAGTCCCATCAAGCTTTGGTCGCATCCATTCTTTGTCAGTTACCATCGGTGAGCAGATTATTTTGCTCAGCAGTTTTGGCAAGGAGCATTTCTGTCTTCACGAATTCGATGAGGAAAATGGCTGCATTGCTGAGGGGCAGCCATGTGGAGCATTCATCCACAAAATGGCTGTCTTCGATGCTTCATTTCCTTCATGCAAACTGCAGGAGTTGATATCATCTCCAGCGTGAAGTGTACATTTTAACAGTCGGGTTTTGCATACACTGATTTTTGTGATGCAATGATTTGGTTGCACATTGTAATTGCAGTAGTCAGTCTTTTTAAAGTAAAATGTTAGCATTTTTTTCATATTGTATGTATTTACATGATGTAAAGACTAGTATCATTGGAAGAGTTTGGATGTTTACTTGCATGTTTCTTTTTTTGGTAGTAAATTAGCCCCGTGCGGGCCTGGGGAGCTGTATAATAGGCCCTATCCGTTTCCCGGCCGGATGGCGTAAAAGGCGACCTGACCCAGGCTTTAGTTTTGTTACATTTAGTTTTCAGTAGTTTATTAGTTTATTTTGTGTTGTCACTTGGTTGCAGTTAATTTGGTTTTGCTAGTACCATCCATGTGATGGGTTAGGAAGACCAGTTTTTGCACCAGTCACGTACATGTAATTGGCTGGGAAGATGTCTCCGAAATAATAATAACAAGCTGTGCGGCTAGGTCGCCGCCACAGTATGCCCCCGCCCCACCTTGACTTTTGACCTTTTGATATGAAGTCGGTGTGGGAGTCGCATGTGACCTGGGGTACCTCTGTGCAAAGTTTCGTCTTCCTAGGCCTTTTGGTTTTCGAGTTAGAGCCAATGTACGCGACATCAGACAGACAGACGACGGACTCCGATCACCGCTTAATGCCCCCGCCCCCCTACGGGGCGGGGGCATAATAATACGACGACTTATAAGGCGCCGTAACATGTCCATAAAGTCACTACAAGGGCGCCGTAAAAGTCATGGCTGTGAAATGTTGAATCAGTTCCCTTTAACAGGCACATAAAACCGCAGAGTAACGGATATACAGCAGTACGGTGATTGGTACACCTGCCATTGATGGGTGTGTTGTTACATTTGGTACAGTGAGGAGGGGCCTGGGCGGGCTGCAACCCCACCCAGTCCCCTCCTCACTGTACTAAATATAACAGCTCAGCCATCAACGGCCAGTGCGCCAACTTCATATTATTCGATGTGGCACTATTATTAGCATTGTACTCTAAATGGTTAATTGTCAGTTAATCAGATTTGGATTAGTTTTGACAAAAACTAAATGATGTGACGTTTATGATGTATGATGTAAAAAATTATAAGAAATTTTAGTGCTTTGCAGATGTTCAAGTCAGTTACTTTGTTAAATGAGAGTTCATCAGCTCAGAACTCAAAACAATAAGCAGTTTTAAATACTTTAACCCTTTAGACTGCAGAGGTAATTATAGTGCCACATCGAATTACATGAAGTTGGTTCACTGGCCGTTGAGGGATGGGCTGTTAGATTTGGTACAGCAAAGAGTGGACTGGGCAGGGGCACAGCCTGCCCAGGCCTCTTCTTGCTGTACCAAGTGTAACAGCCCACCCAGCAACGGCCAGTGTACCAATCACCATATTGATGTATAGTGATCCGTTGGTGTACGGTTTTAATGTGCCCATTAAATGGTTAATACGAGGGTCGTTCCATAAATAAGTTACAAAACGACATCATTCTGCTAATTTTCAAAATTTGAAAATTCGGAAATATACGTTTTTAGGGAATTTATTGGGGGATATATAATGAAATTTTCATGACGATGACGTCATTATTGTGACGTCATTTGTACTTAGAACACAAGACAGTCAGTGCAGTATTTTGCCCAGCAGGTTTCTCTTACAACTCACAAGTGTTGAATAGCATTGTGAGTTATCAGAGAAGAGAACAAGGTCAATAAGCGAATATGTTTAAATGTCAACATGAGCGTTTCATTTTCAACGTATCGTCCAAATTCATTTAAACATTTATCCCATCACACGCCGGTCAGACCACATGAGAGAATCGACTGCTGCGATCGTTGCATCGATCGTCGAAACAACATCTCACCATGTCGTTCCTCATCAACAACACCTTCTCAACCATGAGCAAACTTTTTACACCAAATGTCTATTGCTGGTCTCGTAACATAATTTTTACTATATACTGGACACATCTCAGACTGAATGGCATTTGCGCTAAGTCTTATGCACACAGAAAACAAGTAACAGAACGCTGTTCCTTACGGGATGTTTTTAATGACAACGCTGCCATATCTAATGTTTATAAATGACGTCACAGTGACGTCATCGTAATAAAACTCACAGCTGGTACTTAGAATAAAATCCCATATATAACGTATATGTCGGAATTTTCACATTTTGAAAATTAACAGAATTATGCCGTTTCGTAGCTTATTTATGGAACGACCCTCGTATTAATTAGCGAATGATACAAGACAGAAGCACAAACACATTAGCTGGAAATAAATGTTTGTGAAAGTTGACTGATTAATTTTTTGACTGATTAAACTTGTTATTGTTAATCAGTCAGCTGTAGTAAATCACTGCCTTCTGTAAAGTGCATTGTCAGTTTTGGACAGTAATATTTGCAGGTTGTTAGTTTTTTTTTATTTTAGTGAAATTTGGAGAGAAAAAAACATCGTGTTTTATAATTGATGCCTAATAGCTGTTGCGCTTTAGTGAACTATGATGGCCAGTTTGCAGTGCGGTGAGTGACTGTCCACTGTCCAGTTCTCTATTGTCTGGGGGTCACCACTCCATGTGTTCCCCGCTAGCTGTAGAATAGGCCAGATCCATACCCTGGCTGGATGGTGTACTGTACAAGGCGACCTGACCTGAACCAGCCTTTTGTTTCCTTAGGTATAGTTTTGCGTATATTAGTAGTTTTCATTAATTGTTTTTGTTAGGTTTTTGTGTTGTTATTTAGGTGTATTTATATTTGTTTTGCTAATACCTCTCAAGTGATTGTTTAGGATGACTGGTTTTTGCACCTGTCAAGTGATTGGTTTGGAAGATCATCTCTAAAATGACCTATAATATGTCAAGTAGGACGTAAAACTTTACTATACCATACCTTCGTGGTTACCATTTCGTACGTACATAAAGTTGCTTAATTGATTAATTTGATTTTTTTTTATAAAAGATGGGTTACAAGTTTTCTTATTAATTTTTGTCACACTCAGCAATGCTCGAGCACAACTTTGGCATAAGCGGCGTGTCTGTCTGTCACACACTGATATTGAATCAAAACTAATGACAGTAGGATCGTGCAGTTTCACCATCGGGTAGCTCAGGAACTAGTATTTCATATAAACTTTCATATCAAAGGTCTCGGGAACTCCCCTTGTGCAGCCTTCAAACGAGACTAGGGTGGTTAAAAACTGCAAAAAAAGATAAAAACATTGACAAATACATTGTCACATCTCTGAAACAACATAAGATAGGCATGTAGTTAAAATGGAAGGCTCGTAGGAAATAGCATGCAGGCTTTTGACTGGTACCAATTTTGACGAAAAATACCATACCTTCGTGGTTACCATTTCGTACGTACATAAAGTTGCTTAATTGATTAATTTGATTTTTTTTACAAAAGATGGGTTACAAGTTTTCTTATTAATTTTTGTCACACTCAGCAATGCTCGAGCACAACTTTGGCATAAGCGGCGTGTCTGTCTGTCACACACTGATATTG
>Ga0209149_1002815_pt1 | contig 10042 bp, 3 predicted proteins | sample WorMetTyACAVOLI2_FD_187423 | JGI IMG/M metagenome (GOLD analysis project Ga0209149, IMG submission 187423) | Marine gutless worms symbiont microbial communities from Max Planck institute for Marine Microbiology, Germany - Olavius algarvensis... ... | reverse complement strand
TTATAACTAAATATAGCTTACTTAGGCTACACTTAGTGTCACGGAAATTTTTTTTACCTACTTCCAATGGGGAGTTGAAACAAACTTAGCTAAAATCCAAAAACACAATACAGTACAGGGATATAATTTGGAGGAAAACCCCTTTAAAATAATCTTGTTTCTTTGCTGTCGACGGATTTTGGTCCGGTTTGCGACTTTTGACAGTCATCCAGCAGCACGTGGCAGGTCTTGGATCCCACTGGGCAACTGGAGCGTGGGCTCGGGGGTCCTAAGGGGGCCCAGAAGGGGGCCTGGAGGGCCCCTCAAAAAAAGTAAAGCTCCAGACTAGAGGCATGTTGTGTCTGATGAACAGTTTTTAACCTCCCCATTTCTGCCTCGCTTTCACCTCTTTTCACACAAGCTTAATTTTTTTTTGAGGGGGCCCTCCGGGCCCCCTTAAGACCCCGGGCCCCGGGGCACTTGCCCCGGCTACCCCCCCCCTCTCGGTGGGCCTGGTGTTATCCTGTGCATTTCGTTGAACTGTCACTGGTAGGAAATATGAATGTGGCATAGTAGATAAGGAACGTCGGACTGTGGCCTGTTTTTGTCGTGTCCGTGGATGTGTATTTTTAATGGAAGCATTTAGCAGTATTATGAAATTTCCACTCGCTTTGACTGTCAGCCAGGGAATCAGGTTGAATTTGTGTACTGTAGTGTACAAAACACTGTAATGATGATATAATAATTATTATGAACTTATAATTTATTAAACTGGCACTTGTATATTGTTCACTTGTGCAAGTTTTTTGTTTACACTGATAACCTTTTCAGAATAACAATATATGAAGTAAAATGTCAACAATTTCTTTTGGTTAATAAATGGTAAGTGACATTAAGGAAAATGTCATTTTTCATCAGTAACAGGACTTCTTACTTACTATTACAACATACACATGATGTGAACATACAAACACAAAAGCTGCCGGATTCAAGCAACGTGCAACATCTCTAGTTATTCTTGCCACGCGATGCTATGCATAAGCGCAGCCTTTGCCGTCATGTGGTGTCTGTGTGTGTTGCCTGTCACGTTCGTGAGTTTTGTCGAAACGAGTATTCGTATCGTCAGACTTTTTTCACCGTTGGGTAGCCCCACTATTCTAGTTTTCTCGCACCAAACGCGATGGCAAGATTCCGACAGGACCCCCACTAACGGGGGCATCGAATGGGGTGGCGTAGGCAGAAATTGCGATTCTGAGCCTATATCTGGCCTGACTGCCTGTGTTTAGGCTGCAATAGGCCAGGTGTTGTAAACACGGTCGCCAGTGGATCACGGCTAGGGACCAACCTAATTCACGATTTCATGGCCGTGACATTTTCCGTGAAATTGGCCTTCTTCCGTGAAAAACGCCCATTTCCGTGAAATCCGTGAATTTTAATGCTTTTACTTTCATTTATGAAAGTTTTCAGAGTTTTATCAACAGCTTTTGTGCGGATTTTGCTGTTTGCTATGCGTCACACTTCAGCACTAAGTAGTTAGCATTTATTCACTGTGTTACTTACTTACATCCAGTCTTCAGTCTTGACTTAGTACATTAATAACAACAATAAATATTCGTTGTTCAGAAATTTCAAATGTGCTGTTCGACAGATTTCTTAGTTTGCATTAACATAGCACCTCGAAATAACGGCTGTGGGGCCCGTAAATTTTCCGTGAATTTCTCAAACTCTTTCCGTGAATTTTCCGTGAAATTTGGCACATTTTAAAAACTACTGTGAAATCGTGCATTTTTTCCCGGGAATTAGGTTGGTCCCTAATCACGGCCACTGTCTTGCAAGTTATGACACATCCCTGGTAGTAAGCGGCGGTAAGCGGTAAACTGACATGCACGAAGCATTCAGCGGCCTCTTTGTGACAGCAGAGCTACTTGTATAATAAATATAAGTAGTAACCACTGTAATGCATGTGCACTCCCTGATACATCTGCCAAAATGGAGGTTATGCAGTCATTTCAGTTCAGCCGGATATTTACAGACGGCACCATACTCCAGTCGATGGCCTAGTGTTAACCATAGCTAACAATAGAAGAGGTGCGTCTTCAGTTCATGCCTAAAGGCGCGTAACTTCATGTCCGATGATGCAGCAATGCTGGCAGACTGTTCCATTTTGTTATGATCGGGCCTACCAGTTGGAAGAACTGATGGTACTGTGGTAAGACGGTCCCAGATACGGATTCCGGATCGCTTTTCCACTTCCGTCACCATTGTGGATTTTACAAGATTAGCATTTCTCATACACAGTCACTTGTCGAATATATGACTGACATCAACAAGTTAATGAATCCACATTTTGGGAGCAATCCAGCAGACATCCGGGAATCCAGATTTGAATCCCAGATCACTTGGTTGAGGATAAACACCTTGGCGGAGATTTGTGCTGTCAAAGCACAGTCTAGTGTTATACATATTATTTATATACATACCTGTGTTTGACACTATGATATTAGAACAGTACTGTACAGCTCAATAGGTTGTTAGTGAGGTTTCGTACTGATGAATTAGCTGTATTTAGAAACTGTTATTAACCATACTGTACACATACAGTAATCTGCTTTAAAGAAAGCAGCAATATTCACAATAGCAGTACAGGCAGCTGAGGCAGGTAGTGTGCATCACTAATTCACAACTGACGAATTTGTACAGTAACCAGTAAGTACAACAGTCAAATGACTGTGCTATAAGCATCTAACAACCTAATTATGTTAACTATATCACTGTGCAACTAAGCGACTTTTCGGCCATTAACCCTTTAGACTCAAAAGGCAATTATAGTGCCACACCGAATAATACGAAGTCGGTACGTTGGCCGTTGATGGGTGGGCTGTTACATTTGGTACAGCGAGGAGGCCTGGGCAGGCTAGGGCCCTGCCCAGTCCCCTTGTCGCTGTACCAAATGTAGCAGCCCACCCATCAACAGCCAGTGTACCAATCACTGTATTGCTATATGATGGTCCGTTGCTCTGCAGTCTTAATGTGGTGATCAAAGGGTTAAACATGCATGTTGAAAAATGATACATGGTGTCCGAACTGAAGTGATACCAACATTCACTTCATTTGCGACACAAAGTAGATTTTTATTATTATTTTTTTACATATTTATTATTTTATTATTCAGTGATATCACTACAGATTATAATTTAATGACAAATAGATGAGAGGCACTCGTTACAAACAAAGGGTTGACAACAATGCATAAAAATACACTTAAATCACTGACGTACGTCACATCACAATTCACCGCAACCTTTTGGTCATCACGTAACTGAATTCTACCCAGAAATTTAGGCACTACATACTGCTGTGATCTCATAAGGCACAACGAGACGGATGCACAGACAACATATTAACTATCAGTGTGTTTGCCTTCAGCATTCAGCTTACTGCTATAATCCAGTCGCACCGGCTTACCCTATTTGGGCATATTATGCGCACGGACGACAAAGCAGATGCCAAGATGATCCTGTTAGCCTCCCCTCCGGCAGACTGGAGAAGACAACTAGGTCGTCCCTGCATCACGTGGCTCAGCACCGTCCAACACGATCTGAAACAACACCACCGTACACTCCCCGAAGCAGCAGATTTGGCTCAGAAAAGCCCTCTGTGCAGGATGATGTCGACGTATGGCGCTACGCAATTGTGAGTTGCATGCCAGAAACGATGACGACGACGCATTAAACACTAACAGCTGACCATTGAGGTCATTAAACCACTCCTAACATAAAATTGTACAAATTGACCAAATTACATGTAGCATTACGGCTAAAACGTGAAACAGCATGTGCAACGAGATTATATTAGCAACACAACCACAATGTCACATACGTAATGAAAGACGATGCAACGCTACGTTAAGTTACACAATAATATATATAAACAAGACGTGAACCCAAGTTAATGATAAAAATAATTTACAGTTTACAATGTCATTCCCCGTGACACAAGCGGTGACACCTCCACTTTATAACTGACATGTATCACAACATTTGAATTCAGACAAGACAAAATCGAGGTTTTAGAATCATGCTGGTGACCACTAAGAGTACTACTGTACACACTGCATTACAGGTTTTTGATGAACACAGTATAAACCATGTTTTACATTACATTCCATCAGAAACCTTGACATTTGAACCCGACATGAACAACAAACCAAGCCACATAGCTTTGGACGTTAGAAGTGCAATACAGTACTGCAAATGTGACATGTCACAGTCAACACTGAACGATTTTATAAGTGAACAAAAATTCATAGGTAGACGAAACAAAGACCACGTTTGCAACACATCAATGGAAAGATTACTTAGTCTGGCATATGCCACAAAAACTGGCGAAGAAAGGACGACACTCAGACATTCATTAGAGGCACTTTTTGCGACGATGCTCTATATAAATAGACATTGACATTTACATTGAGATATGCAGTATTTCAATGAATCTATTAAAAATGAGTGGAATGAGGCCAGTGACGCATAGATCAAAGTTCCTAAGACACTAGAATAAACAGCCAAATTCTGCCGTAAACACAAACCAAATTCTATTCAGCAAACATTTCACAGTACAATAAACAATGCATTGCTTTAAAGTTTATGGTATTTCTCTGTTGCACATTTGAAAGCCAAAGTTTCTGGTTTGTCGCGGACTGTTGATAATTCTCCTTCAGTGTCTTGACACTACTGGCAGGAATTACATTAAACCCACGTCACACTTGCATACATCTAAGCTGCTGTCAGTAAATTTTACAATAATATCTTCACAACTGTCGCTGGAGTCTGCCATTGTTTACAAATAACTGCGTAGAACGTTGCAGTATGTTCACGTTCAATTTTGGACGATGTGGGCCTTGGGTATGGTATCTGGTCTGTAAAATATACCACACCAGCAAGCCCCAAAGATTTCCATTGAGAGCTCTGCAAACCCAGCACTATATGTGATAAGCACAGAAAACAACACAGTTAGCAAACCCGAGATAGTGACAACTACAAAGTGATTGGTCATATACTGAAACTTTTTTGTTGGTCTGAATTCAAATGCACCGTATTTGTACAACTTTTAGAGTTGAGGACATTTTAATGTGCCACCCAGTGTAATCAATCAGCTGATATCTGTTGATGTCTGATACAATTGCAACAAGCAAGGTTGTTCAACCATTCTAAAGGCACCCAAATGATAACTTGTACAAAGCAGCTGGACAACATGAACAAGTTAAATACACAATAACACAACCAACAGTTCACACTGTTCAGTACAGTCGCTACATATATCTAAGACAGCTGTTTCGGAAAAACAATCACACAATTTTTGAAAATAAATAAGTTCTAGATTTATCCTACAGCAAGCTGTTACCATCCCCATTCACCAATGGCAGTCAAAATGACACACAGCATCATCGGCAACACTGGTCAAATAGCAGAAAACTGCCAAGGCCAACAACAAGGCTGCAACTGTACCATCTAGTCCAGCTGGCCCATCAGCAGTCGAAGTTCGCGCACGCGAGGAGCCACAGCACTTGGCAGTGGTGACCTCTCCTCAAGTTTTGACCGTACATCCATCAGCAGTTTGTAGCATGACATGCATTTGTTGTATCTGTCACGCACACATACAGTGACTGCTTATATCAATAATTCAAACGTTGTTCTGGCTCAACCATTGACAAGGAACCCAAATAACAACTTGTACAAAAGTTTAAAATTTTTGCAATATCCTTTGCTTCTGAGTAACTGCAAAAGGTATACTATAGGTATAGTAGCATTTAACGTCCCACTTGACACATTACAGGTAATTTTGGAGACGATTTTATGGGTCATAATGACCCAACCAACAGTGTCGTAGCACTGAATGGTTAGTCAACCAGGTCAAAGGCCAATCACACCAGGCTCAGCTCACTAAAAGAGAAGGATGTAAGCAAAAAATTTTGTAATATATATACAAGACACAGCGGTGCTCGGAAGACAAAGCTAAACCAAGCAAGATCAAAGCCTGATACAGTCAACCAACCTGTAAAAACTGCTTGTAGCTATTTATGCACCATTACAATAGTACACAAGACTGTAACACAGAGATTTTCCTACGAACCAACATCACATCTCAGATGTGGCCAAGTGGAGGTAAGGGGTAAGCAGAACTACAGATACGATACGATAGTGTGTATTTAACGTGCAGTAAAAAGCTGACGGGCAGCCAGCTTAGTCTACCACACGGAAGAAGCTGTAGTAATAGTAGCAGCAGCAGTACATTTGTATAGCAAGGATTACACAATGCCCCTAATGCGCTACGTGTCTTGGTATGATGAAAAAAGTGTCTTCAGCGCAGTTCTGAAGCTGTTGAAGCTCAGCATCAGATCCTGGAGGTGAGCAGGCAGCGAGTTGCAGGCCAAACTCGTTGCAGCCGTGTCATGGGATGATGAGCTGATGGCGACTGACGGAACAACGACGATGGAAACTTGCAACATCCAATATTGACATACAGCAAGCAACAAGGTACTTAAGATACTGGGCCCTAAGAAACGGGGCCCAGTTTCAAAACATACATACATTTCAATACACAGGGTCTCGGGCCCTTTAGCAACAGTATGTTACCTTTCTTCACGTGATATGTCCACACCAACACTAGCTGACGGAGGTGCAGTTATGTTGGCTTTGATTATTACTGCAAACTGTAGCAGGATTTGCTTTAAGCCTTCAAGACCACGGCTAACATAGCTGAAAACAGCCACAGTCGGGCAACAGCATCAATGCAAGCACATTTAGACAGATCTATAGAATCTTTAAAACAAATATAGCGATACAATATGTGACAGTGGCATCGCCAGGATTTTGAGCCAGGGTGGGGGGAGGGCACGTCGTACATCTTCACAAAATCAGGAAGAAATCACAAAAATTTCTACACAAATAAAATAAACTGGAAAACTGAACTGACTAGGTATACAACAGCATGTGGAAAATGCTCAGTGTACTGGTGTTCACTGCCAGTCTACCACTGCCCACTGGAGATACATGGGAATAGAAATTGCCAATTTAATGTACATGCACAAGCTCCAGTGCCCCATAGCTGGTGACGCCAATGATATGCAAGAGTCAGTAAAATGTATTTTTTTTACAAAGTGGACTATAATGAATGTCGACAAATAGTACAGGTTCATTGGGTTGGTGTTTAACGGCATTTTCAGCTCAACAAGGCTATATCGAGTTTGTTAAAGAAATTGTTTTGGATAAGAAGTTTCAAATATATTGTTTAGATGTGTTATTTAAAATGTGAAAGAGCTGGGAAGTTGTGACAAGATGATCGTGAAGATGAAAAACCAAAAAATAAACAATAAACTATAATAAAAAATCAAAACAGTCCATATGAACTGTTTTGTTTACAGCTTAACATCCTCATGCAACTGGTCTTTGTGGAGACATACTCCTCGATATAAAGATCATTGGACACAGCCTGTCTAGCCAAGCACTTTGCAAGGTAGTACAGACAAACTAGGCTAACAGAAATAATACACAACATAAAAAACCCAAACAACTAAATCTAATGAAACTAGTTCAGGTCACCTTTTACGCCATCTGGCCAGGAAATGGATTGGGCGTATTCTACACTAGGCCCGGGACCCACACTGGCTCAACCAGTACAGTAGCATCAAACATTTTATTTTAGGGACATGACGTAGCTGTCAAAAATCTGCAACTGTCGGATGCGGTTTAGTGAGTTCAAATCCACGCAGATACAATCTGAAAGTGAACTGCAAGTTCAAGAGGTTGTATAAATTAACTTGTTTTATTTCAGATCCACATCATCAAATAGATGTATGCTAGCAACAAACTTTCCACATACAGGCAGAGCAAGCACTGGTCATTGAGGCCGGGCTGATTTGAGGCACGAGCACTTGTGCAACCTTGGGAACATGCTCAATGGTGAAACTGATCAATATTATACTAGAATTTAGTAAGATTACAATTTGAAACCTGAAACTGCTTCCAAGCATTTTTGAGGTATTAAAATTCAAAACTGCTTCAATTTAGTTTAACTATTCAACAGACCAGCTTTGCCAAAAAACTGAAAAGTTCGACAACATTCAACCATGGATGCAAAATTCTTCACATCATTAAAGCATTTATCAAGGAAACTACAAAATTACTATGAAACAACTGTGCAAATGAACTGCCACTGCACAGCCATGCTCAATAACATATCTGCAGCAACTCCTCAACTACCGGTGCTTGGTACAAAATTAAAACTCGATTATCTAAAAGCAGAAGTAATGCAAAATCTACAGAACAATGCAACATGATGTACCTGTCATATCTGCTGGCAATTAGCTCAGACAGTGCAGGAAGCAACAGGAGACAAAGATCGAGATTCCATAATGACCTATCAACAGAACGCAGCAAAGAACTTGCACAATATAATCCAATTATATCAATCCACAATTACAACCATTCAACGGCCGTTTATCTCAGACAACCCGGGTCAGCTAGCACCACATTAACCCACCCTCATTATCCTCACAAGCACTCCCAACCTTCTCTCCCTGCCAGGCCTCCCTGTCTGCCTCAGGGTCTATACTAAGGAGAATCCAGGGGACACAGCTGAAAGAAACGTAAGAATCCGAGGGAAAGCACCCACACTTCCTTTACAGTCGCCTAATTCTGAAATTGATGCCAGTGCACAATAAAATACAAAAAAATAACATGACAAACAATGGTTAACAAGACACGTTTTGTTCAGCATAAGACCGATGACATCAAACATAACAGCTTCGTTGCGCATGTATAATGCAGACTCAACAGCACCATAACTTGCAGAAACATTAACCCGATGTATCACATTATCCTCACAAGCACTCCCAACCTTCTCTCCCTGCCAGGCTTCCCTGTCTACCTCAGGGTCTAACACTAAGGAGAATCAAGGGGACACAGCTGAAAGAAACATAAGAATCCGAGGGAAAGCACCCACACTTCCTTTATACTCCCTAATTCTGAAATTGATGCCAGTGCACAATAAAATACAAAAAAAAATTAACGTGACAAACAATGGTTAACAGGACACTTACGTTTTGTTCAGCATAAGACCGATGACATCAAACATAACGGCTTCGTCGCGCATGTGTAATGCAGACTCAACAGCAGTCTAAACAGCAGCAGCAGCAGCAGCAGCAGCAGCAACTACACCATCAAATACAACTGCATACAAGTATACTATTTCTCATTCAAAATAGTAATCAAGTTCGTGAGCAAATGCGCTAATTAGCACCACAACTAACTGTACAATGACAAACAACTAACCTTAACGTTGCCCGCTGACCACATCGCCTTCACGAGTTGAAGACTGTTGCGTCGCCTCGAAAGAACATCCTTGACCATTTTGTGACCACTGGATATCATTGACAGGACATCATCATCCACTGTTGAAGTTGACGGCAGTTTCTGTCATCACATCAACCATACACGATATTCAACGCTGGTTGGCAGTTTCGCTTAGCAGTAATGTGTTGGCCTTGATCAACGTAGTTACGCTACATTAGACCCGGTTAGTACCAGGATGGGTGACAATCTGCGGGTGGGTAAACCATCTTGGAATATAACCAGCCATCCAGGTCGACTCAGATAGAACCCTCCGTGAGACAGTCAAATAAGTATCAGCTTTCTGGCTGAGTAATAACAATAAATGGCGATGGTGGGTGTAGACTCTGGCAGCCTGCAGGTGGACTCACAGCCTAAGTCACTTGGCTTGGTCGTTGGCGGCCACTTTGGTGCTATTCTACATTCTTCAAATGAACCGGGTGAACTCTCGCAGTAGCTTGCCATGATGACAGCTACATAAACATTAGCATGCATTATCTAACATTCTTTAATTTGCCGTGTCCTGCTGCTACTGCTACTGCTGCTACTACTGCTACTGCGTAACGCCTCAGATCTCAGAAACTGCACATTGTACTTTGGGGCTTGCATGTGGGTTCGGTACTGTAGGCCTCCAATAGGTGCCCATTTCCACCCCAACCCTCAACCCCCACCCGTTC
>Ga0209149_1002814_pt1 | contig 10042 bp, 4 predicted proteins | sample WorMetTyACAVOLI2_FD_187423 | JGI IMG/M metagenome (GOLD analysis project Ga0209149, IMG submission 187423) | Marine gutless worms symbiont microbial communities from Max Planck institute for Marine Microbiology, Germany - Olavius algarvensis... ... | reverse complement strand
TGCGAAATCAGCGTGCGATTTTTGCACTTTGCAAATGCAGTCTACCATTGCATAATGCAGTTTAATTATGCACGATCTTTACAGACATGGCCGGGGCTGGGCTATCTTTACAGACATGGGGGCGGGACTATCTTTCTGCCGCTGATAGTGTGTGTCGCAATCTTCACTCACATTTAAACAAAAAAACAACAACAAACTCCTTAAAACGTGATATAAAATAGTGAGCTAAAGGAGCGTTATACGGTCATTCAAGGTCATCGAAACAACTGATACCAATCGACAGCCCGTATGCAATGTTCCATTAGTGGTTAATGGCCTAACCTGGGCCACATCTTCTACTGTTTCCGAGAGAGTGCGATGAAATTGCAAACTCCAGAAATCGCCGTTTTTATCCATCTCAGTTTAATTGGCCTCGCTCTGTCTCATCGCTCGAAAACTGCCGTATGACACTCGGTGACGAAAATCAAGACTCCACGTCCATCGGCTACCCAAAGAGTGGAAAACTATGCTCCTGCGTTCATTTGTCTTCGACACGGATAGTGGTAGTGAAAGGGCGCAAAAAATCGCTGATTTCACATAGGCCTATTAAAAGCCCCCGAGGGTTGACTCCCACCTGCGAATTTATGGACGATATCACTGATACGGACCCGCGGCTGCCGCTGACAGTATGGGTTATTTCCTTCATTGCCTTTTATGCAGCGAGCTCTGAAGAAAGCTATAATGCAATTTAATGTCTTTCAAGGTCATAGAAACTGGTATCAATCGACAGCCCGTTTGCGATTTCCTATTAGTGATTAATAGTAAAAGATTGCGAGTGCGACGAAGAGGTCGGAAATCTAAGTGTGTCTCAAAAAACCGGACTGCTAAGATTAATATGACATAACATTATTCACAATGTTCACTAATTATTTTTGACAGAGACAGACCTTATTCGACAGCCCGTATGCGATGTTCCATTAGTGGTTCTATTAGAGGCGCTTTTTGCGACGATGCGCTATATAAATTGACATTTACATTTACTTATTCAATTATCAAATCACTGTGCTAAAAGTTTTTAAATTGACTTAGAACCAGCTGGATTTGCAATGTCGTTATTGCAATGCAGCTTCACTCGCATTCTGCATTTCGTATAACGCAGGTGCAAAAGGTCGAAGATCAAGAAAGCATGAACAACTGACAAACAGTCGTAATTTTATCCAATTTTATACAATCACATACGTCTTTACAGAACAGAATAATATTCTGAATCTCCGATGTTTCACACAATACTCAACAATAACATATATTTGATACTGACGACTGACTCAGTGCAACGAATGAGCGACACATCGCTGTAGCTATACATAGATGTACACGTACACGTGGTGGGCGTGGGATCTTCGGTCACCGGGATATAGCGAGTGAAAGTACGGAACTTTGGTAAATTCAGGTCTAGTTGTAATAATATTTGGAATAGGTTCTGAATAAGTGTTGAACGCATGCACTTGTTGTTCTTTTTGTAAGTTGAGGCTGCAATGCATTCAACTCCATTCAAAGTAATGGCTGACACAGAGAGATGCGAGCCAGACGGACACGTACCACTCAATATCGGTCATGTGATGTCCGACCAGTGCATTGTCGGTTGAAAAGAAATTTAAAATTTGACTAAAACTTTTATGTGACATGAATTACGTTAGTCATGTTGTTTCTACGATTGAATATCGACATAATGTTTGAGTTGCGTTATGCTGTTTACCCGTCTGTTGATTGTCCATTGACTGATGTCGTCCACAGTCTGTCAACCGTGTCACGTGGCTGTGCGACGTCGCGGATACTGAAGGTCGTATTCGCGTGTTGTTGAAGGCAAATCCGGCGACACACTCGTTCTATTATCTACGCCGCACATCGTCCGACGCGCATCAAGGCTCGACGCTCGCTGGACCATTTAATGGGATCATTAAAACCGCAGAGCAACGGAATAATATTCTGAATATAGCAATACGGTGATGGGTACACTGGCTGTTGATAGGTGGGCTGTTACATTTGGTACAGCAAGGATGGGCCTGGGCGGGATGCGGCCCCACCCAGGCCATTCATATCATTCGATGTGGCACTATAATTGCCACTGCACTCTAAAAGGTTAACAAACTCACTGCTGAAACTGCGTCTGGACGGGTCGCGTGGATCAAAATGTGCAAATGTGGCTAATGTGGAACTGACTCGCTACAAGGCACGTGTCAATCACGGCGTTTATTATACTACATTAGCCTACATTCGAATTTTCTGGAGTGGCGTAAACAAAAGTAGCTGCAAGGACGATTACTGCGAGACAACAATGTCCGGTTATGATTGCCGATATAAATAAGTTTTCAGTATTTGACGGAATACTAGATAAGTTTGATCTTTTTTTATTACAAACGGAAATGTTTCTTAACCTTTAGTACATTAAGCTTATGTGTGCAGTTGTTAAGCCGCCGCTCGCGACAGCGAGAGCGGCTTCACGCAATAGGCGTGTCCATCTGTTCGTCTGTTTGTCTGTCTGTCGCCAAATTGCAAAAACGCGATTTTCTCAAAAACTAAACAATTTAGAGCTATGGCTGAGATCCGCCATTTTGAAAATCGACATGACGTCATTTTTCTGCTGAGCGTGGTCCGATTTGGATAACATTTCGCAGACTGGTGCATAATGACATGTCGACTGCGGTGATGTGATCAAAATCGAAACCAGATGTAGAATTCCAATACGGCGGACGTTTGGGCGAATTCCATGGCATGTCATCCCAGAGCCACGTATCGCACTACAGGTGAATTCACTATCATGATTCCAGAGCCGCATGTCACACTGCAGGGTGCAGTCACCTGGCGAAATCAATATCATGATCGTGCCACATTGCAGGGTGTAATAAATCCATCCGCCATATCGAAAATCGTTTTTCGCCATATTATATTTATTTCTGTTTTTAATGCAGTTTGGGCTTTGACGAGCGGCGGCTTTCGTATCGTCTCCGATACACTTGTTTGATGCTATTCATTAGGCCTACAACGTTTTCTGCGCGTAAATGTGAATTGCACAATGGTGTCGGAACGCTAAACATAGGCTTGTGAGTCCTGGGTGACGTGGGTTATTTTTTTCAGCGGGTGAGATGGCCGTATGTCATTAGCAAGCCTGTCACTGGCACGAATTTTGTTCCCGCAATGCCGCGCAATATGGCGTGCCAAGTCGTGCCATTTTAGTGACACGAAGTCTGTCAAGATGGCAAGCTAGGTGACGCATAGTTTGCGCCGTGGCGTGCCATGTCGTGCCATCTGTCACGCATAAGTTACGAACTGTTCACGAAATGCGTGACATCCAATGTCACGCATGTGCACTTTCGTCGTGACAAGTCGTGACACCTTGGAAATTTCTGAACATTTCAAAATTTTCTCCACGAAGTGGCACGCACTGCTTCACCTGGCCCGCATTGCCACGCATCCCAACGCACACTGTCACGAGTTCTTCCCTCATTGGCACGCCAAATTGCGTGCCATGGCGTAAACCCGTTGTCGTGCCAGTGTGAGGCTTGCTATTGTCAGCCGTGCAGCGCCGTCTGACGATATGGTCTAGGTGATAACGGTCGAGTGACGCAGCAAGATCTTATCACAACTGTCAAGACAACGCAGTACAGTCTCGTAGTTCAGAACGTTCTCGGCGTCGAACTCGTCGTCACTCGTCGCGTCGCCGGTCGTCGTCGCTGTCGTCGCTGCCGGCGACGGCGAGTTCACGGCCGCCGAGAGTGCACTGTCGTCGGTGACGCAGGCTGCCGAGAGTGCACCGTCCACGGCGGCGGAGTCCGCGGCAGACGAGACGGTCTTCTGGCGGCGAAGGACCGGCGGTGCGGCTGATATGCTCGTGGAAGGGCGCTGAGTTCGCGCCGACGTGGAAGACGCGGTGACGGCAGAGCCGGTCGCCGAGCGTTGGCGCTGGACGCACGTGACCCACTCGTGCCGTCTCGGAGCGCCGCCGCCAGCAGACTGCCGACGAACGCAGCCTTCATTAGAGACCGGCTGCTGATGCTGAACGCTGCAGTCAACGTCTCCATAGCGACGTGACGACGGCTGGCCATCACCTGCGTCAACCACGTCTACAGTATACGCAGTATTAAATCGCGGCCACGTCGAACGCTTTCGTGACGTGCATCCGTCCGACGTCGAACAAACGTCATCGTTGTCAGACTTGGACAATCCAGACACCACCGTTCGACGTTCTATGTCAACACGCTGGAATGGCGACCGACAAGAACGAGGCTCGCTGTCAGAACGAGGCTACACACACAATTCAGTCATTCTAGTGTGAACAAACTGTCAACATGAGCCGAAAACTTTCACAAAGTGATACAATGACACCTGCGTTATCTTAATGTGAGCTCAGATGTGTTAACCCTTTAAGTAAGTAAGTAAGTAAGTAAGTAAGTAAGTAAAAAGTCGATTTACTGGTATATAGCGCATCGTCGTGAAACCTCTAATTCTCTGAACTGGCAACTGGCACATTAAAACCGCAGAGCAACGGACCATTATACAGCAATACGGTGATTGGTACACTGGCCGTTGATGGGTGGTCTGTTATTAGTACAGCGAGGAGGGGAATGGGCGGGGCCGCAGCCCACCCAGGATCTCCTCCAGTGTACCAACTTCATATTATTCGATGTGGCGCTATAGTTACCAGTGCCCATTAAAGGGTTAAAGGGTCACATCAGATCAGATCAAATAGGCCTATTTCATTACCACAAAAACAATCATTTTAGTGGTTTTGAGTAGGCTATATAGAGGAATACAAACAGCGACAGAGATGTTGCCCTTGAAAAGGGGGCGGGGTGTTGCACATAGTGTCATAGTTGTAACTGCATCCCCTGCGTTTGCCGACATGCGTCTTGCTGACGCACTTGTTAATCACTTCGTTGAAAGTAAGGACAGAATCACACATTCTGTTCTCTGAGCTGCTTCGGATTGCTTCGCGTCGCTTTCACTGCATTCAAATAAATGACGACGACTAATTAGTGGACTGTTTCTATGCCTCCAATCCTCCACCAGGCTAGACTACCCGCAGGCATAATGTTTTCTATCTGTCCGTTCGTCCGTTCGTCTCGTTCGCCCCTTGTCAAACATGTGAACATGATATTTTTTAAACAAGAAACTCATCAGTAGATGAGATAGGCGAACGTTACCGCCTGAACCACGTCATCGTTGTAAAAGTTTACCACCCATATACTCAATTTCCCGTAACGTTCGCCTACCTCATCGGCGAATCGCAACTTGTTTCGGCGTATCATGACTTTTTTGATTATTGCGCCTTATAAACATTCTCACTTACTTACTCACTGCGGAGTTTCTTGTGGATAATACATAATCTATGGTAGTTCTATAAATAACATGTACAAACTAATTTATTAGAGCGCCTATGATGCTATAAAGCTTACGACATTACAAAGCGTACAGCATACTACTGAACTGGAAAGTGATAATGTACAGTACATAAATAAAATGTAGGTCTATTATTTTGTTGCTTGTTTTGCTCACCTGGCCTAGTGGTGCTGTTTATACACTGTAGTACTGCCACACACTCACAGTAAAGCTAACACCTTACTAGTGGGCATGCAAGTCCCTCCGCTTCATGAACGAATAAATTTTGCTAAGTCACTCAAGGTCGTTCAAGGTCATTGGAATGGCACCAATCCATAGAAGCATACGAGTTCCTATTTGTCTGTCATTATGACTATGGTTGTATCTTGTGCCGTTTCCAAAATAAAGCGGCATATTGGTCGAAAACGCCAATTTTTCATACCCCTTTCCACTTAGCTTGCACGATCACCTAGAATCCCTTTAATTTTGTCCCCAAAATAATTATTACAAATTGTCCGAGTCAGTCCAAATAGACGGTGCAAAATATTGCTGAAAAGTTCTACCCTCTGGGTAGGGTGCAACAACGTCACGGACAGACAGACGACAGACGGACGGCTCATGCCATAAGGCGAACGTGACGCAGTAACGTTCGCCTATTAAGAATGAACTGCTTTGATGCAAATGGCACAATGGTCCACGGGTCAAGCATATGAAACGGTCATCAAGTTTGGAGCTCATGCACGAGGTCAAAGTTTACGGTCAGGTGCGGTCGAAGTTAGATTCGGAGACCTGAGCGGAGGCATCATTCTCGACCCCTTCGGTCGAGTAGATTTTCTATCTTTCGTGCTCACCGGTTAATTTTTTTATTTCTTATTATTACCGCACGATGCTATGCATAGCGCAGCGCGGACTATGCCGTCGCAAGACGTCTGTTTGTCTGTCCGTCCATCTGTCCGCCCGTCTGTCCGTCACACGCCGATATTCTGTCGAAACAGTTACACATGTCCTCAAAGTTTTTTCACCGTCAGGTAGCCACACCATTCCATCCAGTTTTTTCGCACCAAACGGTATAGCAGTATTCCGACGGGGATCCCCCAATTGCGATTTTCGACCAATATCTCCCTTCACCTCGGAAATAACGCAAAATAGAACCATAGATACTGTGGAAGCCATTGGAAGGCCAATAGAAAACCGTGCCCATGGTACCAGTATCAATGACGTCGAGTGACCTCTAACCTAGATTTCAAGGTCCCGATATTATTCAACGCCAAATTAACTCGATATGGTACAAGATAGAGCTATATTTACAATGGCCAACCAATAGTAGGTCGTATGGTCTATCGAACGGCGCCATTGAACAATCCCTAACCCATATTTCAAAGTCACGTTATTATTTGACGCTTATATCTCAGAAACGGTGCGAGATACAGACATACAATGTAGTTAGAATGAACTACTAGTAGGGACTTACGTCCTTCTAAGAGTGTCATATCGAATGACCTTCAGTGACCTCAAGTGACTTAGAGACATATTCAATGACACGAAGCATCGCGCGGTCTCTGCGACAGCTGAACTTCTTGTTTTTGTTTGGTACTGTGCGGTAGACTAAGCTGGCTACACGACATTTTTTATCGCGCGTCAGTATACTGACGCGCAATACTGATATAGCAATTCTGTCCGTCTGTCCGTCCGTCACGTTCCGGTGTTCTATGAAAACGGCTTAACATGTCGTCATAGTGTCCTCGCCACACGATAGCCCAATCATTCTGGTTTTATGAGTATCAAACAACTTCACGAAATTCAGACGGGGTCAGCCCTTATGGGGGTGCCAAATACAGCAGAAATATAATATTTCGACCAATAACTCGCTATATCTCGCAATCGATGTAAGATAGCGCCATAGTTACTATAGAAGGCGAATGAGAAACCGCACCTAAGCTTTCGCACGGCGCCAATTTCAATGACCTTGAGTGACCTCTAACCCAGATTTCAAGGTCACGATATTATTCACAACGTCAAATGACTCGATAGTGGTACAAGTCAACAAGATAGCGCTATAGTTACAATGGCCGATGAATAAAAAGTCGCATAATGTCTATCGAGCGGCGCTACTTTCAATGACCTTGAACGACCCCTAACCACCTTTTCCAGGTCACACCATTTTTTAACGCTGAATATCTCACAAACGGCTAAAGATACAGTCATAGTTACTATAAACTGCCAATAGGAAACCGTACCCAGGCTTTCGAGTAGTACCAGTTTGAATGACCTTAAGTGACCTCTAACCCACATTTCAAGGTCATGATAATATTCAACGTCAAATAACTCGACTAATAGTAAGTCGTGTATGATCTATCCAATGGTTCCGTTTCCAATGGCCTTAAGTGACCGTTAACTTAGATATCAAGGTCACGGGGTTACTATTGATGCTGTCGACGTATTGTGTGCGCAGCTGACGCGCGCGATCTGTTTGCGATAGCTAAGTTCTTGTTTGTGTCCACGTTAAACATTCTGTAGCCTATTGCATCGCATCATATTTGTATGTGTCAACCGGGGTTGGATGAGCATTCTCCACACTTCGCCGTTCAAAGACTTGGCTTAATTTCCTCCGCCAAGGCCAGGGTTATGTGATCACGGCGGTTTGTCTGTCAGTCTGTCCGTCTGTGTGCAGCCTCACGCAAGACGTTATGCATGGATTTACGTGAAATTTTTGGATATTGGATTGGATCTTGGCGCAGTCTCAAGATGATTTCGTTTTTGAAGTGCTCCAGATTGACCTTTACTGTCACTTAAAGGTCACAGTCGGCATAAAATCGACTGTAGCGCAGAAACGGTAAGAGATACGGCCAAATTTACTATGAAACACTAACAGGAAGTCGTATGAGTCTGCCCAATGGCAATATCTTCGATGACCTTGCAGCACGTTTCAAGGTCAAACCAGGAGACGATATGTCCCCCAACCGTGAGAAACTATTCATTTATTTTATTACGCAAAGAACGCAAAGAAAACTATCCTCCCGTGAGGTTTTGACCTTGTCGGAGGTTTGCGCTCTCTGAGTGCTCTGTAATTCGGAACGTGATGCGGCAGAAGACACTCCCGCATCTGCAGGGACTTGCAGCAATATAGCGAGACATTTTGATCAATGTAGACGGAAAGAAATCGACAAACAAGTTCAATCGTTAATTGCACTCTGTTGCACCGGTCTGTCTTCGGATGTTTCTACTTTCTAGTATATTTTTAATTTCATGCTAGTATTAGCTGGAACTGCACGTGATTTCTAATAATTTTCGAATAGCTATATAGGTACTTAATTGTTTTAGTGTTTTTGAACTGCAGTGTACTAGTTCTGGATAAGTTTTAGGTGTTCAAATTTATTAACTCACTTGAGAACCGCGAAACGTTTTGGCAACCTGGACTGAAGTTTTCGTGATTGTATATTCGTGCAATTGCTGCCCAGTGGTGCTCACCGAACCAAAAAATCGTTCCCGTGCGACTGTCGCGTGTGACTGATAACAAGAACGCCGCGGAGTGATATCAACGTCGCACTGGCGCTCAGTCGCCTATCGATCGACGCCCCATGTCGTGGATATGTCGCTAGTGGTCGCGGACAAATCCAAGCCGACATTCTGTGTTCTCGCTGCACATCCCGCAGCGACAACGTCTCAATGGCGCTTGATTTTCTCTATAGAGCGAACAACGACTGAATATGGCACATCCCCGACTCCACGCACGCACCTCTCCCTGTCGCGTAAAACTTGATTTACCGGTAGAGAAATCCATTCCAATATCATAAAATAACATCGCAAATCGCAATGAATTTCTGTTGTAGCCTCTATTGTATCACAATACGTTACAACATTTGAACTGATCACATATACTTTATAATGACAGCGCACACTGACTTCAACCTGCTGAGCGTTTTGTCCACAATTCAAGCAGCGACCTCGATTTCTGATAACACAGAAGCTATACTTTGGCGAAGACGATTTGAGTTATGTTCCCTCTATTGCGCATGAATAGAATCAACATATTTCTACTCATAGGGTCCGACTCTAGTTAAGTCTAGATTCTAAGTCAGACTTATAGGCTTAACATTTTCCTAAGAAAAACTAAGGAAAGACTTAGGCAAGACTTGAGAAAAAGTTAAGAAAATCTTATGAACTTTTGAGAATCGGGGGCCAGTCCTATACGAAATCTGACATTATCCTTGTGAGCAAAGAACTCTTTATTTAGTATAAAAGAACGCAAGTGTTGGGGATCGAAATACGTTTGTGGCGGTTTGTTTATATTGGAATGTTGAGCTACACTTACGTAAAATAAGTCATATATTATATCTATTTCCGATCGAACAAGAACTTAGCTATCGCAAACAGATCGCGCGTCAGCTGCGCACACAATACGTCGAGGGCATCAATAGTAACCCCGTGACCTTTACATCTAGGTTAAAGATCACTCAAGGCCATTGAAAATGGTGCTGTTCGATGAAAATACTCTATGTATACATCAACAAGATTTCAACCTCACCTGCGATATGTTGCTACACTACCGTGTGAAAGTCGACAAGAAGCCCAGCTACTGCTGGGAAGGCCAACCGTTCGTTGCTATTTTTAGAACATAGAATACCTATGCCTGAATTATTTACGGAGTTACGGTTCTCAGTTTTACGAGAGTTCTGGACGTAGGAAA
>Ga0209149_1002813_pt1 | contig 10042 bp, 10 predicted proteins | sample WorMetTyACAVOLI2_FD_187423 | JGI IMG/M metagenome (GOLD analysis project Ga0209149, IMG submission 187423) | Marine gutless worms symbiont microbial communities from Max Planck institute for Marine Microbiology, Germany - Olavius algarvensis... ... | reverse complement strand
TCAGAAAGGCGACTACTTATTATTGTCGGCACATTTTCCTTAGGGATACCTTTGGCATATCATGGTTAGCCAGTTTAACGAAGGTCAAGTGTCGTAATATGTTCAGGTTGAGTGTATTGATCAGGTCAGTATAAAACGGGCATTAATGCACGTGAAACACTGGAGGCGTTTGAGACGTTTGCTAATGACATGTTAGGTGGAGTAATAACGATGGAAGACAAGAATGGACGCAGCGCGCTGTCGCAGGGTGCCGCTGTTGTGCCGACGAAGGTGAAAGCGACACTGGCATCTATTCCCATTGCGACAGAGTCATTGGTCAGCCGCCGAATTTCAAGTACGTTGCTGCTCTTGTATTATTCCTAGGTCGACTCAGCCCTCTAACCTCTGTGGGCCGATAAATGAACCGGGTGAACTCTCACTTTATGATGATGAAATTACCACAAACATTGTCTGTGGTATTACTTTTTATTATTGTTAATCTTTGTAGTGTTACTAGTTCAAACAGGAGTTAATAATGAACTGTTTTGATCGTAATTACATTGAAATTAATGCGTTCATTATAACTCTGGTAATAACTTTTAAGCCCATTCGTAGTTTTTAAGCCTGTGTTGATACTGCAGTTGATATACAGTGTGTCTCAAAAAAACCGGACCACTACAATTAATATGAGATAATTTCACCAATTCACAATGTTCACTAATTTTTTTGGTACAGAGACACCTTATTCAATTCTTCATTGACTACGATAAAAAGTTTTAAAATTGGCTTAGAACCAGCAGTGTGGTTTCCATAACAACAGTAGCGACTTGACACACCCGAACAGCGAATTTCCGGGCTGACTTCAAACAACACACAAGTGGCAAAATGATTGTGGAGCTGTGTCCGAAAGACAGCATTCAAACACGTTGTAACTTTTGATACCGCAAAACATTTTATTATTCCTGTAGAAACACTGTTTAAAGATATACCTTTCTGTTCACAATGCAGCATAAACTGTGGAATGACGCGCAGTTAAGGATCGCTATGATACCTCACTTCAGCTGATACTTTGCTGCAAACATAAGTAAGTCTGTAGTTTAATTGAGAATATTGAGCACGTTATCTCTGAAATTTTATTTAAATTAGAGAACTATTGATCGAGTTAAGTCATAATATCGTAGGGTCTGGTTTTTTGAGACACATAAGTCACTACTGTTGCTATGGAAACCACGCAGTTGGTTCTAAGCCAATTTAAAAACTTTTCAACTTCGTGAATTGAGAATTGAATAAGGTCTATCTGTGCCAAAAATAATTAGTGAACGTTGTGAATATTAATCGTAGCGGTCCAGTTTTTTTTGAGACGCAGTGTAGTTGTGAAACTGTAACATGGAGCTTGATGGAATGGCATAGGCATAGAGTTTACGGTTGTCTGGTATTTCTGGCGAAATGTAAGTCATTATATAGAGCTGTATCAGTTGTTAAAAGCCCTCAGCAGGGGACCATTATAGAGCAATACTGTGATTGGTACAGTGGCCTCTGAATGGTTGGTACAGCCACAAGACAGGTAGGCATTGTGCCCATTTCCATTTGCTGTAACAAGTATTATAGTAACCCACCTGTCAAGGACCAGTGTATCAACTTCATGTTATTCAATAAAGTGGCACAAATGTGAGGCAGTTGAACTGTTTTCAGTTCCGCTGCTGGGAGGAGTAACGATTGCAGCCAGCGGAGCTTATAGTATGGGTGACTGAGAGTAACGATTGCAGCAGCGGAGCTTATAGTATGTGTGACTTATGTCTGGATGGATGTCCTGTCATCAAACTTCTTTCAAATTGCTACTCCTCCTACAGTCCTTGCGCGATTCTTACGAAAGCTGGCACACGTGATCTACATGCCAATACGAAATAAACTGGAACAGATTTTCAAAATCTTGCTCTAAAAATTTTTGGCGAAATTTTAAAATTTTACGTCAGCAGTGAAGCTCTCTAGGCCAGTAGGCCTCCTCCCTAGTTTAGTGAACTAGTGATGAAGTATTGTTGCTCAGGTCAATTTCACTAAGAACTATATGCTCCTTTACATTGCCAATTTCTTGATGAACATACTGTAACTTTTATGGATTTATCACTGACGTGCATTAAAACCACCTATTAAAATCACTGTAGTGTGGTGAAGGCAATATTGCACAGGTCCTGTACTGTGAAAGTGCCCTGCCTGAGTACGGTGCATTCTGAGATGGTTGACTCTGTTGGTTTAATAACTTGCGGCATAACTGTGGACCAGAAATGGTTGTATTATCACAGACATGAACTAGCCAAGAAACTAACTTTTATAACATTAAATATCAATGCAAGAAGGACTGAGTTGTTGATGTTTGTTAGTCACTTTGTTTTGCAGCAGCCCAACTCTAATAATGGTTGCGTGGCACAGTGGTAGAACGTTGGTCTTCGACCGGCAAATTTTCCCTGTCCTGCACTCAACCGACAGCTGACGGGTGACCACTTATGTGGGTAGACCGTCCGCTATAGGTCAGCCATCGAGGCTGACAGCCTTTCATCCTTTTGAGGTAGATAAATGAGTAGTAGGCTGCAATTAGATGTCCGCAACCTCAGTCTGGGGAGGCGCCATTTCGTGAACGCTTACGAGGTAAAGGCAGCATGGTGTAATTGCAGGTGGAACTGTGTGATCCATGCCTGAGTGCCTTGAGTGTGAGGTACTACAATAAAAGCACTATATAAATCATATATAATATAATAATGCTTAGTTCTTGTACCTAGAGAAATTACCAACACTTTTGTTAAGCACCACAGGTTGCAGCAAATAAGAGGTTAGCAACAATGGTTGTGATGTTACAGCGAGCTGGACTACTACAACTGCAGCAGCTTCCATTACAGCGGCCGCCAACTGTAGTAGTGGTAAGACGAGTGTTATGGTCAATTCACAAGGTTTAGTGGCACCTCTGCCGAGTATCGGCATCATTCCTTCGTCGCCGGATGACACGAAGACATCGGTGGCTGGGTTGAGTGTCGGAGCGCAGCAGTCGTCCGTGATACAAGATCACAGGGCCGAGTCATCTGGGTTGAAGAATGACAGTCAGGTATGTGGTGCGTGCTAAACATCCATACTGCTTATGTTGTTAATGTACGTTCCTTGCTGTAGGGAGAACATTTACAGAATGTTTTGGAAGACTTTTTTAAGTTGTATGAAGTTGCCGTTTTGCTGTATTTTGAGTACGTGTAATGTGTTTATGTAAATGTACAGTTGTTGATGGAGACGTCATCCAAGCAGAAAGTGGTGCCGCCTCCGCTGCCGATACCACACCATGTCATGAACGCTACTCCATCGTCACCCAGTTATGCAAGTCCAAAGAAATCTTTACAGAAGCGAGCCGTCAATGAGGGAACCGTGATGTAAGCCACTCTGTCAATCAAGAGTTCTAAATATTCATGAATATTTGATTGTGGTTAGAAAATGTGCTGGTAATAATTGCATTTTTAAATAGTTGAATTTCCAGAAATTAACGAGTACTGTATTCCTTAATTTTGATTAGAAATAACAGAAACAAGTTTGGGACTGTTACTTAATTGAATTTCTAGCATTTTGTCATTTACTTAGAACGTACTATGTGTAACTGAAGGGTCATTTGCATGGAACAGATTATCGAGAGGGTGGTTTCTGCAGCCACTGCATGATGTGGAAAATGCATGTCGTACTGCTAACAAAGTAGATTAGCACTGGCCTACGTGTGATTAATAAAATTTCAGTGATTAGAAATTGCTTTAATTCTTTAATGGGCATTTTAAAACTGTAGAGCAGTGGACCATTATACAGCAAAACAGTGATTGGTACACTGGTCATTGATGTGTATGCTGTTACATTTGGCACAGCAAGGAGGGGCCTGGGCGGGCTGAGCCCTGCCGAGTCCCCTATTACTGTATCAAGTGTAGCAGCCCACCCGTCTGTGGCCAGTGTACCAACTTCATATTATTAAGCCGCCGCTCACGACAGCAAGAGCGGCTTAGTGCATTGGTGCTGTCCATCTGTTTGTCTGTTAGTCTGTTTGTCAACAAAATGCAAAGAAACGCTATTTTCTCAAAAACCAAACAAGTAAGAGCTATGGTCTCTATTGACGACCTATAGGAAGTCGTACATGGGCTGTTCAAATAACCCATTACGATTTACGAGACACCTAAAATACAAGATGGCTGATATATGCCATCTTGGATGTTGACGCCAAAATGCAAAAATGCGATTTTCTGGAAAACATAAGCAGTTTAGAGCTATGGTGTCTTTTGACGACCTATAGGAAGTTATGTAATTGGGCTTTACAAAGAACTCATTATTGGATCCCTAAAATCCAAAATCGCTGAGATCCGTCATGTTGAAAATCGACATGACGTCATTTTTTTTCTGCCGAGGGTGGTCCGATTTGGATAAATTTCGGAAACTGGTGCACAATAACATGTCGACTGCGGTGATGTGGTCGAAATCGAAACTAGATGTAGAATTCCAGTATGGCGGATGTTTGGGCAAATTCAATGGTATGTCATCCCAGAGCCACCTGCCACATTGCAGGATGCTGCCGGCAGGCGAATTTAATGGCATGTAATCCCAGAGCCACGTATCACATTGCAGGGTGCTGCCACTTGGTGAATTCACTGTCACAATTCCAAAGCCACATGCCACATTGCAGGGTGTAAGAATTCCATCCGCCATATTGAAAATCGTTTTTTGCCATATTTTATTTTTTTTTGTTTTTAATGCGGTTTAGGCTGTGACGATCGGCGGCTTTCGTATCGTCTCCACTTGTTTGATGTGGCACTATAATTGCCTGTGCACTCTAAATGGTTAATAGTATGATTAACTGATAATTTATCCATTAGGAATATTACTGCTTACAATGAAGCAGTAGTTGCTTTAACCCTATCATATTGGAGTGACCAGCCTAACAGTATTTGGTTGGATTGATTTAGAAATTTTGTGTCATGTAGTCTTAGCTAATGCATGTTCTTCAGCAATGTTTGATCACTTGTAATGTGTCAATACATGAAGGCTACTTGCTGACTTCAGGGTACTGAAAGAAGTGGACTTTGAGAGAAAGTTTGAGGAACTTCCCAAGTTCAACCCTGACATTGTCGTCACCGTGGACGTTGGCACGCCACTTCCCAGTCCGCGAGATATCGTCAACAGCTACCGCAAGAAACGGAAACAGTCCGTCGGTTAGTTTTACCGATGTCGGCAAATAACATTTTGTTGATATTTGGTGCCTGGCGCAGTGGCGTAAGTCACTCGTCGCAGTCCAGTTGGACTGTGTGGCCGCCAGGCTCTGGAGGTCTGGGTTCAACTCCAGGCTTCGATGGCTTGTCGGTACATGCAGGTCAACTAAGTGCATATTCAGAGACTAATATATGATATCTCGGGCAGGCACAGAGTTTTCTTAAATCTGTGACAGGCCACTAGAACCGGGTCTAAGGGCGCCCAGACTTCTAGTGTGAGCCAGCATTGGGATAACAGATAAGGCTGGCTCCCGCACTATAAGCAGTGCACGGCCTCAGAGAAATCCAACGTACAGGCCTAGCTCGTAAAATACTATGCAAAAGCCCTTCAGTGTCCCTTCCTTCTCCCTTGCACACACTACACACATGCACTACCAGCAAAAATGTGGCAGTAGCAGTGCACCACTTACACCTGGATACACTCTTTATCCTTCCCATTCCGGATGGTATGATATGGTACGGTTAGTATTTGGTTAAGTAAGCACTTTTTATTTTTACAGTTTTACCAGTGATGTGTGTTTGCTAAAAATAGCGGTCACGATGAGGCATTTGTATGGCACTAAAGTACACATTGTTACTGCATGTAACATCTGGCCACACTTCCAGTCGAGTGCTGTCTCCATCGTAAACCTCAAATAATACACAAGTCTGCTTTACGAATCAACTGTTCAGTATACAAATCTGTGCAGTCTGTAGCAAAAGTTCTTATGACCATTCTTCTGTTGTCCATTAAACTGCTGGAATACCGCGGGATTACCACAGTAACATCATTGTTACCGTTTGTCCCTTTCCTATGCCACTGTGTAATATTTACATCATACACATCTCTTAATTTCAGTGTAATGCTTACCATCAGTTGCACATTGTATACATATAACAACACAGTGTACAGTAAAAACTAGGGATGTGCGGAATAGATTTTTTTTATTTCGGTTTGGTTTCTGTTCGGTTTTGCAAAAACTTGGATTCGGTTCGGAATGAGTTTGGTTCGGTTTGGAAAAAAATGTGGTTTGGTTCGGATATTATAGTTATTTATTACTTATGTAATAGCTGAGTAGTTAACTTACAGCAAATATTACAGCGACAGTGCATGACGTGACTTTGACGTCACTCACTGCAATGACAACAAATAAACAATGTAATTGCATTCTAAAATTTATATGCTAAACTCTGTTTGGTCGTGTTTTAAAACGTTCGTTGTCTGCACATTTAATGCAAATAAAGTTACTTTAACACCCGGTTTTATGAACTTGGGTTAAATCGCGAATTAACTAATCCGAGAGTAGGAGTTATCCCGAGTTTATTCTTGGATTAACTTTTTTTGTGTTTTAGCAACATTTTCTACTTCGGCATTAACTAATTCTAGTTTAACCTGCACCTCACTTGTAAGCCAATCTCTTATTAGTTGATGGCGTCGACGTGACTTGTGTTTACGTTTGGTGTGTCATTTACCATGGATACCATACTGTTTAAATTAAATTAGACCCCATAGTTCATCCGCATTTAATCCGAGTTTAACCCCGGATCGACGAGGGTGTAACTATCGTTAACTTAATCGTAATTTAACGCGAGGCTAGATGTTGATAAAATGCTTACGACAGTTAATCCAGGAATAACTCGAGAATGGCGAGTTAACCCGAGTTCATAAAACCGGGCATAAGTCACTTTTTATTTGAATGGCGGATTTCATGCAGTTTCTATCAGAAAACCGTCCGAATGGACGTCAAATTGTTTGGATGGTTCGGTTTTTTAAAAACCAAATCTGAACAGAATTTCGGTTTTCCGCACATCCCTAGTAAAAACACCACAGCCCTAACCTTAATTCAGTGTAAAAGTATGTGGTAGTAATTTACTATGTTGCACAGTGGTGTATATTTTAAGCCAGTGAAAGTGAGAAATGCCATAATTTAAGTAGATGTCTTAGAAATTTTCATGCATTAGTGAATAATAGTGTACTGCATAAAACACAATGTCAGTATTTTATTTTATGCCGAAATATGGCATTTTTTACCAACCTTGACGTTGACTTGACTGAAACACTTTCTGGGTCAAGATGAGTCCATATGCCAAGTTGCATCCGGATCGGCCTCGCCATTTTTCTGACTCTAAGGATAATGCCAAATGTATATAAGACTAGCTGGATACCCGCTCGCCTGATCCAGCAAAATCTGTACAACTTACTGGAAACCAACACATGCATTATGGGTGCAGAGTACGAACATATGTGAGTGGCATCGCACAACCCTATCTTATGGTAGGCGGTGTGTCATTAGTAGCCACTGTAGCTGCAACTTTAAAGGCCTAGCACTTAGGCCAGACCGGCCGGACACGGCAGGCTGGCTGGCCCGTCCCGGCATAGGCTCTGCAATGCAAAAAATTTGCGTAATCAAATTACAATGATAGAAAGTAGTAATCGACATCGGATTAAGCTTACTTTGTTCACTTTGGTCAGCAGTCTTTGCATGCTAATTTTCACTGTCAACCAAAAGGGCATGGCAAAGTTTTGTATGGAGAAAAAACGAAGGTTTCAGTTGTATGTGAGATTATGTCCTGTGGTAGATACACTGACACCTTCATTGGCTGCAGAGTCCTCCGACAGCGCGTCCGGTCCTTCGCCGCGTGTTCTCTCTGCTCGCCAGCGTAAAGTGTCAGACGGCTGTTGCGAAGGAAACACTCCTAGGACGCCGAAGAGTGCAGTGGTGGCGGGTGGCGGCGGCAAAGTGTTGGACGATCGCGTCTTCTTCGGCAGCAATTTCAGCGTCGAGCGCCTTGGAGATTTGGCAACGATGTCTCGTCCCACTCTTGGTCAGTCATTGTGTAGTCTGTTGAAATTCCGATCTTGTGTCTCCTTGCATGATGTTTATCACAATTTGCTTTAATATTATGATGTAACTGTGGCTGGACTACCGCATGTTTTGAAGCAAACAATTGACATGCTCCGGTAGCCTGGCTTGTGTGGTCCTGGGGCCTGTGTAGAGTAGGCCACCCCGTTTCCTGGCCGGGTCAGCCAGAGTAGCTTGGTTTTTCAAAATGGTGTTTTTGATTGTGTTGGTTAGTCTTATGTTATCTTAGATTTGGTTTGTTCGGCTATTTGGCCAAGTAATTAGCTAGCCGGGCCCTGTCCAAATGATGCTTATGTTGAGGAATTAGTCTCCATAAAGACTAGTTGCTTCAGGAACTGCTAACCTTTAAACAATACAGTTCATATCAACTGTTTTGGTTTTTCATTATGTTTTTCAGTGTATTTTTCACTGTTTTAGTTGTTCATCCTTGTCATGATCAGCCCGTCACAACTGTCTTAACACACTCTACTTTCCTAGTGCATGATATAGCCTTGTTGTGCTGAAAGTGCCGTGAAACAATTGACATGTTCAAGTATCAGGTTAATAATTGCATATCTGCTGTTTTCAGGTTTTATTCTTAATAACTACACTGTCTAGATGTCATTATGTACCTACACATTTTTTTACTGCATAAACGGTAGTGCTACCCATCTTAGTCACAGAATCGAGTAGAGCCACCCAGTTGTTTAGTGAACACTGGTCATCAGCCACGTCAGCTAATGCAGTTTGTTACTATATCGATGGTTGACAGCACAAAGGTACTATGTCCACTTTTTGACGGAATTGAGATTTTGGTACCGAGCATTTTTCCATCTCTGGATAAAATGTGAAATTTTAACTCCTTATAGAATAAATGAAAAAAATGTTTGATGAGCAGTTCGTCAAACTCAGCTGGATGCGCAAAGGCGTCAAGTTCAGCCGTGGACTTAATTCCTAAGTGTCGTTTACGTCTTTAATGATAAAATAATATTTTATGAATATTTATTGCCAGTAATTTAACGGTTTCGTCTGTTTTGTTTACATCGTTGGAATCACCGTGATTTTGTCAATAATAATGATGACATTACCACAAACATTGTCCGTGGTATTATTTTTCTCGCACGTCAGCATACTGACGTGTGATATTGATATAGCACATCTGTCCGTTACTTTCCGGTATTGTATGAAAACGGCTTAATGTTTATTGACCGACGACCATACGGTAGCCCAATCATTTTAGTTTTACCAGCATCAAACATCTTCACGAAATTCCAACGAGGTCACCTCCTACGGGGGGAACTAACAACAGGTGGGCTATATAAATTCCGGATTTTCGACCACTAAGTAGCATGCTATATCTCACAGATGATACAAGATAGTGCCATAGTTACTATGGATGGTGAATAGGAACTCATATGTGATCTATCGAATGGTGCCATGTCCAATGACCTTGAATGAACCCTGACCTTGTTTTCAAGGTCACACCACTCTTTGACGCTATATATCTTACAAATGGCTACAGATATGGCCACAGTTACTATAGAAGGCAAATAAGAAACTGCACCCAAGCTTTCGAATGGCACAAGTTTCAATGACATTGAGTGACCTCTAACCCCGATTTCAAGGTCACATTATTCAACGTCAAAAAAACTGGAAAATGGTACAAGATAGAGCTATATTTACAATGGCCGACCAATAGAAAGTCGCATATGGTCTGTCGAACGGCGCCATTTTAAATGACCTTGAACGACCCTTAACCTGGTTTTCAAGGTCACGCCATTATTTCACACTGAATATCTCACAAACGGCTACAGGTACGGCCATAGTTACTATAGAAGGCAAATAGGAAACCGCACCCAAGCTTTCGAATGGCACTAATTTCAATGACCTTGAGTGACCTCTGACCAACATTTCAAGGTCACGATAATATTCAACGTCCAATAACTCGACTAATAGTAAGTCGTGTAT
>Ga0209149_1002812_pt1 | contig 10044 bp, 8 predicted proteins | sample WorMetTyACAVOLI2_FD_187423 | JGI IMG/M metagenome (GOLD analysis project Ga0209149, IMG submission 187423) | Marine gutless worms symbiont microbial communities from Max Planck institute for Marine Microbiology, Germany - Olavius algarvensis... ... | reverse complement strand
GACATGACAAATGCGTAGTAATAATCCAAAATAATTACAAAAGTTGGAGAACGATATTGTCGATGTTTTTAAATTTAATCTTGAATTTTTGAACAAAATGCGTCGCCGACAATGCACACACACAACTTTATTCACCTTTTGAAAAGGCAGCACAATTAATTATACGCAGAAAATGAAAGTGAAAACTTAACTAATGAGCAGCATAAAACATTAAAATCAAAATATTCCTGACACTGTTTTACAATTTGTGTCAAAGACAAACTGTATATTTTGTGGAACGTTTTTAACACATGATGCTTAACACACAGTTTTGTTATTGTGTTTGAGTGAGCATTACGTGCAAGAGTTCAGTCTACAAAATTAAATTAAATTAATTTAATTTAAATAGTATAATTTGCATCGACTATATTTTTGTTTTTTGTTAGAATTATAATGCACCAACACATATCTAAATCGTTACCGTTTACACGAGATTATCACGGCGGTAAAGCCGATGACGAGCATCTTCAACAAGCTGCGTTTATGAGTATTGAAGATGAAAGCTGTGCAGAGGTCATCAAAGGTCGTCTCGCCCCTTCACTGACAACTGTTTCTGACACCGCAGACAGACCAAACCGCCCATACTTATATCACTAATACTATAGGACGGATCAGCTGATATGTATAGCGGCCGGTGATTGCCGCCGAAAATTGAACTTTCCCGTTTGACCTAGCGATAAATCAACTTTTGTTTAGCGTCTGTAGCAGCAGTAGACACGACTGGTGCATGGTGCGGGCTGGCCCGCATGCATGCGTTAGGTATACATGTATCGCCGACTGGCAATCTGGCGCGTCGACTTGCTATTAACGACGATCTCTGTTCGGCACATTAAGCATCTTTGTGGGACCGTCGTCCGTCGGCGACAGACTCTGGGGTTTGTAAGGCACTGATGAGCGGTAAAGGATGGTGAGGTCATCCATGGGGCGGGGCATAAGTGACGCACACTGTGAATCCAGTGAACAATGGATGTCATTGTGTTTCGGCGGCGGCCGCGAGCATCACTGCCCGGCTGCCGTTATAGCAGCAGTCTACCGTGCACTGATGATGGTGCATGCATGGCTACTCATCGAGCCGCTAAGTCAGCGGATGGATGGATACTTTGTACGATGACCCTGCAATGGGCATCTGTTTTTCTCAGCGCTCCCGCACAAAAACCTCTTTCATTACAGCCATTTTACGCCTCTTCTATACATCCTTAGCGGCTAATTTAACACTATTATTGCAATTCACTGTTATAAAGCTAAAATGAAGGCTTAGCCGGTCAACTAAAGATTAATAATATAATTATTTAAAACTTTTGAAGACTGTTATCACAAATGAGCATAAAACTTTAAATTATTCCGGGAGCACGCGTGTCTCTGGCAATGTCACTTGAGCGATGCAGTGCAGCTGATGCTGATGTGTATGGGTATATGTATATACTGCACGCGATATATCGTCTAGCGGAGTATATGCATGTAACGATCACGATGTATGTTTGTGGCTTTATTTTTGTTATAGGGCTAATACGTTGTGTTTGTCTCATAGCATTGTCCCAACGTAATTGAAATCAAATAGTTTCAACTTTTAAAGTTGTTTGTTGTAAATGAATAACAATACATGCACTTCGCTTCATGGTTTTTAGTGTAATCTTCTTAAGCATCAGAATGATGTACATAATGCCGATGTTTAGGCCTACAAGAATGTCGGCTGTCGATCGCTGTGAGCGGTTCGTGTCATTTGAAAACCGTGTAGAGTCAGTTCGATCTAATAATACTGAAATCATTGCAGAATGTCGTCGATACTTTCAATTCAACCTCCCAATTGAACTAATAGAAAAAAAAGAAAACTAAATTCGAAGAAAACTATAACCGATGTGTTCTAGTACTGCGTGATATTTGCGTGCGTGTTAGTTAAGTTCTGATTAAGTTTATTTTTTAGTATTTTTGTTGTATAATTTCGTATTTATTTTATCACTACTGGTATCACTATTATGTGGTGAATAAAGATTTTCAATTCCCAGTGGCTGTTAGAACAAACTGTGTCTCAAAAAACACGTGACTATACATCTTCGACGATAACGAACTAGAATCGTCTGTTTGCAATAGTTTTTGGTATACACTCATGCATCGACAGATGTTTTTGTTTTTCCACCAAACCTATTTCTTTGCTTTATTTATGCTTTATTTAATTAAAAGCAAAGGGCCATATGGCCACTAACATGCTTAAAAACAAAAAAAAAACACAGTCAATCAGTTACAGTTAAAAAGCGATCAAACTTATCAAACAAATTTCGTGCACTTACTTTACCTTGGGAAACTGTTGAGACCTAAATATTAGTAAAAATTAAACAAAATCCTGAAAATTTCACAGGAAGATGGGATTCTGATTAAAAATCTCTATCTAACAAAGCTGTATGGTGCATGAAGGCTGTTGAGTGAGTTTCCCGACTAGGGTCGGAAACTTGAAACCATCGATCGTCTGCCAAAGAGAATCCGAAAGACGAGTATAATTATCCAGCAACCACATCACAGCTGTAGACTCTATTCGGCATAGCAGTGGAGGACCTTGTGCTCAGTTGAGAGGACAAGCCAAAAAGGCACCGATCAGCTCGCGAGATTTCGCATGAAACTGCCATTCTCCGTTCAAGTGTGTACAGGATAATTCACCGCGATCTCCAGCTCACATGCTTCAAACGGCGTCACGCTCAACTCGACTGTATGAAGCCATTGCCATCTCCCGCCTCACGTGCTGATAAACAATCTTATCGTCTGCAATAAATCTTGTTATTGTTCTACTTTAAATGTAAGTTGAATAATAAATAAGTAAAATAATATGGTGACAGTTTTGTAGTTAATATCCTAGTATTGTAGCATTGAGGAAATCAGCAATTTAAGGCTAAATTCTTGACAGTTTCTCGACAGTTTCCCAAGGTAAACTAGCTGCACTAATAGCTGAGGTGAGAAACTAAAAATACATGTCGATGGCCTATACGCTTGTTAATAAGTCTGCCAAAGATCTTTGTAAACGGACAGTTCTAGTTCAACTTATCATCGAAAACGTGGTCACGTTTTTCGAGGCACAGTGTATTTTGCATACGGCACGGGTTCAGGGGCGTCGATCCCTTTTAATGGCACAAACATGGCAAACACCTCCCTGGCCGACCTCTAGAGGGGCAGGTGGCTGCAGCCCGCCGGCATTTTTATGAACATAGTTATTCACCAACAGAGTGGTAGAAAAATAATAAAAATACACTTTATCTGCCGCTGATTTCTGCCCAACCTGTAGTTCAACTTCTATACGGACAACCAGACAACCGTGGCATGACCATATCTTTACCATCGTCGTAGCGATGGCGTATAGCGAAGGTGGTATTGTTTTCAGTGGCGTCCGTTTGTGGATGTGTGTGCGTGTGTGTGTGTGTGTGAACACTGAACCGTTTGAGATATCATCTTGAAATTTTTACGATAGTAAGATGTCGTCAAAAGATCCAACGAGTTCGAAAATGGCTGCATTCCGCGACGCACCACGGCCCGTTGCGTGGTGGCGATGTAACGTCTCGGACGTTCTAGTATCCTCTAAAATTCCTATGAAACAACGCGTTTCATCCCCCTCCCTCCCCTTAGGATGGATGGCCTTGGCTCGGTTTACATCACGACGACTCGTTAACTCGCTATAGCCGTGCATTCCAACAGTTGCTGTATCACAACATTGATAAGCCGGCCCAATGCAATACAGCGTTGTGTCGCTCACTGACTGCTCGTATAAGATGAGGCTTGTTTTGGCCATATGCCCTGGCATCTAGTTAACGCGAATTAGCTGCAATATGTATATACGTATACCGATGCGTGCCAGCCGAGCTTCCCATCCGACTCGGTGTCGTCGGAATCCATTACCCATCACGGCCGCCCAGCTGCTGAATCCAGCCGCCGCACGGCACGATATCTAAATTGGAAAGAAATTTATTGCGCTAATCGTTCGACCTCTGCGACCGCTGCCCCCAGCAGCCCAGGTTAATACTTCGTCGAATGATAGACTTTGCACAGAGTCGTTATACGGTCGATGGGTCGGCGGGCGTTCTGCGTGCGTGGGTAAGATAAGGCGAACCGTGGCCTGGCCCCCGTCTTGTCCGTATGACAGCGGCTGATTTTACCAATTAGTCGCGACAGCAACACGCCACATGCTACAAATCCACATCGTTTGTGATCCTGCAGCAGGCGTTCCTCCATCCCATGCATGTGCTATCTTGTATCACTGTATGCCTGAATCTGCTTAGTGTCATGTGTAAAAATGTCTTCAACTACGGATGTAATGGCGCTATGCTGGAGCATCCACAGGCATACGTATAACGTAATTTGTGTATCAAACATCATTGGGGACAAAAACGGATGCTATTGGGACAAATTTCTTTATAATGCCCCCGCCCGTAGTGTAGGGGGCAATAAGCGTTGCTTTTGTCCGTCTGTCTGTCCGTCCGTCCGTCCGTCGCGTACATAGCGAATAATTCGATAACCCAAAGGTCTATAGCGTGCCCAAATTTGGAAGGAAGGTTCCACATCTTTGATGCGAGTCGCATACCAGTTTTAACGCCAAAAGGTCAAAGGTCAGGGTCACCAGGCCTATTAATGTTGACACACATCGTGCGCCGTATCTTCCGAACGCCAAGGCTTACAAATTTCAATCTTGGTATACACGGATGGAGGACGACGACCCGCATCAGCCACAGGCGCCATAACCTTCAAGGTCGAGGTCGCAAGGTCACCGTCTTGGCCCAATGCTGTACCTGTGTCACTAGAGGCGGGCAAGGGCATACTGTGTCGGCCGAACCCGGCGGATACTGCAACTTTAGCTTTAGAAACACTTGTCAGAATGATGTCAATTTCAGTTTGAAAGCAACGAAATGTGATCGACGGCCGATCTTCGCCCGGTTCCACTGGGGAGCCCACAACGCTCCCCCAGACCCTCTAGTTGATTTTGAGGGGGTTGGGGTTGGGGAGGGAGGAATCGCAAAAGACAACGCCATATTTACGGAGGTTACGGTTTCAAACCCTCGAGATTACGACGAAGAATTTTTTATTTATATGTCCATCACCAGCGCAGCGATAGTTATAGTTGAGCTAGTAAATGCTTGCTGACTCTACACAACTTTATTTCACCATAAATACGGTATGGTAGTAGAAAAACAAACTCTGTTGTACGGCTTAGAAATCTGCTGACCTCAAGTCCTTGGATTACACTGTTGTCGGAGCATTTATGAAAATCTTCAAAACTAAGTCAAAGGAGGTCGCCAGCTGTTGCATGATGTTCAACTGTCCATTGCCGTCGGCTTCTGAGAACATAATAGTCATTGTGCTGATTGCGCTAAATAACGTTTTATGATGCTGATTATGTACGTTTTCACTTTCATTTTTGCGTATAATTGTGCTGCCTTTCAAAAGATGAATAAAGTTGTGTGTGTGTGATAGCGTAGCGAGGTGGTATAGGTTTTCAGTGGTTTCCATTTGTTTGTTTGTTTGTCAACGTCGTAACTCTTGAACCGTTTGAAATCGTTAAATTTTTATGAGATCAAGAGTCGGCCAAAAGCTCCGACGAGTTCAAAAATGGCTACATTCCCGTGCGTCTCCATTCTCCAAACAAAACTGTTGTTGTCATCTGCTTTTATACGTTTAGAGTTATTAACATAATTAGTACAAACCAAGATACTGCACGAACTTTAGTCTTTATGGTGCATACAACTTCGCACCAATATCCTGGATTTGTCGTTAGTTGCAAGCACGTGAGAGATGACGGGCTAGCTGTTTATACACTGTGTCCCAAAAAAGTAGTATACACCAAACTCATGGCGATAACTTTGTCAATTCTTAACGGGTTTTCAAAATTCTTTCACTGCTGGAAAGAAAAGTAAATCTCCAACAAAACAAACATGAGCTTGGTGTACTACTTTTTTGGGACACAGTGTATACAAGCAAACCGATGTGAATAAACCGAAACATTTTGTCTCGATGTATGACATGGCTTCAAACTGCAGCTTAGAGATACATATGGGTGGCCGGCCATGGCGACTTTGTGGCATGGAGGAAGTCGAGTGAATACTGCAAGCATAACACTTAACAACGACAACCATTATGGTAATTCTGATGCTGCTGCTGCTGCCTGCTGGTGATGATGATGATATTAATGATAACTATAGGATGACGTTGATTAATGACGTCAAATACAATGCCTATTGTCGGCCGGCGGGCGGGACCTCACGCAGTTCGTTAGCGACTGGAATATTCATTAATGAGACTGAGTCGACTGGTATCAGAGATGTGGATGAGGGCGGAGAGGGCAGGCTGAGAGTGAAGTTGTAAGACGTGCAGCTGTTACTGGCGATGCACTGTCTGTGTGTGGCCGCCGCGAGGTCACGTCATATCCGCTGATGGATCGTTCACGTAATTATCGATGCGTGTGGGCCCGGCTCGGTGCTCTGTGCTCCCACGACGCCGATGCCAGTCGCCGACAAAAATTTGAATCTGTTAACGATCTCAAAGTGGCGTCGCGTTGGCTGATCGGCCCCTAGCTGTGGCGAAAAAACCTGGACGCCTCTTCAAAACCCGTGCATGCTGTAATTGGTTCCGTGCCGCACTGCATGACGGGTGATTTAGATGACGAACGGCCGCATTGATCTGTGAGCGTGTTGTGATATGGCGTATTAGTGTTATTACGTTACTCAGTTACTGGGGACATGGTCTGACTAATCGCATGAACTAAATTAGTCAATTTAAACAATGCTTCGCCGACGACAGACAAACTCCAGACCATCGACGTGTTTGATCGACTGCAGCATCTTGCAACTGTTCGCACAATTTCACTATAATGCAACTCCTGGACGGATCAATTTTTATCGCGCGTCAGTATACAGCAATGCTGACGCGCGACGCGACTGATATAGCAATTCTGTCCGTCCGTCCGTCACGTTCTAGTATTGTATCGAAACGGCTTAACGTATCGTCACAATTTCTTCACCACACGGTATAGTCCGATCATTCTAGCTTTATGAGTATCAAACATCTTCGCGAAATTCCGACGGGGTCACCCCTCCGGGGGCGCTAAATACAGGTGGGGTATAGAAATTTCGCGATTTTCGACCAATAAGTCGCTATCTCGCTATCTGGAACAGTGTCTCTGTTTGATTCATTGTGCAACAGGTCATTAAACTTTGTTGGAAATGCTTAAATTGTGACAATATTTTAGTGAATATCATGTCACGACATGCAGTATTTTATAGTCGAATGTGCTCTGTTATGGGTCGTCATGTGCCGTATTTCTGTGAGCGTTTTGGTGTATGCAGTCTTGATGTAATTGACTCATCTAAGCAATGGAAACTTATGGCTGATGAGGGTATATGCAGGAATGATTCAAGAGCTGGTCATGCATGGTTAGGGATGGTTTATTGTGCATGTCTATGGATGACTTCACACATAACGATGTGCTTGCTCTAACTGAGCATTTGTGTGTAGACTGATTTGATACTTTTATGTGTTTTTTCTTTCCTTTTTGCTGTGCGATGCTATGCATAAGTGCGGCTATTGTCGTCATGTGGTGTCCGTCTGTCTGTCTGTCACGTTCGTGAGTTGCGCCAAAACGAATCAAGATACCTTCGAATTTTTTTCACCATCGGATAGCCAAGCCATTCTAGTTTTTCCGTACCAAACGGAATGGCGATATTCCGACGGGAACCCCCCTAACGGGGGCGTCGAATGCAGGTGGGGTATAGGCAGAAACCGCGATACTGGTCTAATAGCTGGCTATCGAAGATTACTGGACGTGCGAAGTGTCAAAAACAGTTACCGACGACCATCGCACAGTCGGCGACACAGCGAATGTTTGTTGGTGACGGCCTGCAGCATGGACGAATACGCCGAAGAGAAGAGAACAGAAAAGAATTTAATTGTACGCAGTGGTAGGCCTATATCTGAAGCCGAAACAACTAATAATAAAAGACTGCGCTCGACGTTTTGTATTGAAGCTATTACAGACACGAAGCATCGTGCGGCCTCTTTGCGACAGCAGAGCTTCTTGTTTTGCTTTCTTTTTGTGTACCTCGTGTACGATTTCTATATTAATAATAGCGCCAGTTGGGACGCTAATATGAATTACTCGTATGCGATCTGTGCCGTTTCCAATGACCTTGAGTGACCCCTAACCTAGATTTAAACTTTAAAGGTCACGAAGCACGAAGCCCTTGAAGCCCTTGTGCCATCAGCTTACGCGCGATCTGTTTGCGATAGCTAAGTTTCTTGTTTATTTAAATATTTTGCTTTTTTACTTTTTAGTGTTTACAGTTGGTGAATGAAGATTTATAATGCGTGATATATTCGAATGCTGTATAATGTAACGACCCTCGAAAGAACGAGGCTATACACACGGCCAGTATAACACAAAATAACGAGCACACGGCCAGCCGTGTAATAAGCCTTAACTTACTAACGCTAACCGTAATCCTAACACTAACTCTAACCTTAGTATGTGTCCTGCATGATGCACACGGCTGGCCTTAAGCTTAGACACTTCCCCTCTGAAAACAGTGCATGCGCATATATAGGTGTGTGGCAGTGTGTTCGATGAGCGCATGCATTGTCAGCATAAGACGTGTCGCTGTATCACATAGTTAGAGTCACGTTAACATTAAGTTTAAAAAAACTTATTATGTTATTGCATATCGCTACAGGCCTATACCTACAAAATTACTGATATACTGATAGATTAAGTAAGCGACTTTATTAGTTCCATGACGAACGTACATACGGTAAAAGTTCACTGAAAATTATGTTAAATCTGATAACATATTATGTTATCGCTATATCACACGTAGTTAGATTACATAAATACAATATAATACAATACAATAAATACATGTCTGTCGAAACACTACGGCACACGAACTGAATATGTTAGACAAACGGTGACTATTTCAGTAGTTAAGATTACTTTACATTTATTTATTTTTTGTTTGTATATATATTTTTTTCTTTTCTAACACTTATATCTATATTTTGTATCTGCCATGCTTTGGTGAATAAAGTTGTGTGTAAAAACAATTCATATACGAAAATAGTGAAGAATGAACATGAAAACGAAGGAAATAAACCGTCAAAACATAAACAACGTACGAACCAACGACTAGCAGTTACTATTTTTATATTTATATCTTTTTTTTATTTTTCTTGTATATACTTTTTCAGTCTTTTTGTACGATTTTACAATAAATACATTATACGTCCATCAGTTCCACGGCTTCCTGCTATCTCATGAATGGAAAATAAAAGTTCAAATTTGATATATACACATTTCAGATAACATAACCGGCTGTGTCATTTTGAGAGCAATAGGTCAAAGGTGACAAATTAGGCGTCGTAAATATGCAGCAACTGACATAGGGCCTATAGCGAGTGCTGCGTCGTTCCAAATTTAACTCGAGGAAATAATCACATATTCATGATCATAAATGGCAGCGCGGCATACTTCATATCTAAATGAGAACAACTATATGTTGGTGTGTGCGAATGTGTGTACGACGTCGATACGTAATTCGATATCGAGCCGACGGGATGCGCGGTCTTTCGATATTCATCATCAACCATCTCTTATTAACTGTTTGACGTCATTGAATTGACAGCATCACCTTTAGCAGCAACAATTCGAGTTATATAATGCCATACAATGTAGCTGACTTCGTCACAGTTTCATTAGGTAGGTAGGTAGGTATGTGTGGATTCATATAGCGCCCTAGATGACAAGTATCTCGTCCTCGAGGCGCTCAGACATGGATCACACAGTTTAACCTGCAAACAACACCATGCCTGCCTCTAGCCTTCGTTCGCGTTCACCAGACGGCACTGCTACGGACTGTGGTGACAACATCTACACAGCAAAAACAGATTTTTTGGAACAAATAAGCAATGCTAATTTAAGGTTTTTTATTCACCCCAACTTTGCATTTTTATCTGGTCCAAATAAAGTTGATCTACGCGGAATAAGCA
>Ga0209149_1002811_pt1 | contig 10044 bp, 6 predicted proteins | sample WorMetTyACAVOLI2_FD_187423 | JGI IMG/M metagenome (GOLD analysis project Ga0209149, IMG submission 187423) | Marine gutless worms symbiont microbial communities from Max Planck institute for Marine Microbiology, Germany - Olavius algarvensis... ... | reverse complement strand
TAGGACTAACCTGTAAACCACTCCAGAGAATGTGCAACAATAGAATGCAACACATTACTACAATAAGGAGCAGTTTATTAATGTTCCCTCTAACTCCAGACCAACATCACTGATTAGACGTGGCCAGTACATGCAGGTCAACTAAGCGAATATTCAGAGATTAGGCAGGCACAGAGGGTCTGCCTGTGTCCTCTTAAATCTGTGGACAGGCCACTAGAACCGGGTTTAATAATAATAATTAATAATAATAAGCACATTTATAAAGCGCCATGTATGCCTACAGAAGGCTGCAGAGGCACCCGGACCTCTAGTGCTAGCTTTGGGATAACAGATGAGGCTATAAGCAGTGCATGGCCTCAGAGAAACTCAACGTACAGGCTGTAGAGTTTTATCTCTAACCGACTGTAAGTACAGCCTTAATCTACATATTCAAACCAGAATCGAATAAGTGAAACCAGATCGAATTCGGCGAACGTTCAAACTGAGTTGTACTTGGCATTTATGTTAATCATTAGGCGTATTGTTATGTATAAAATATTTATTAACAAACAATTAAACATACAAATGTTACAATAATGCTGGCACTGTATATATATTAATGTTCAGTTCAAATTAGGCTAGGCTCGAGCCGCGCAATGCTTGCGAGCAATGTTTGGATCGAGGAGCTAGCAATATTATCTCACGAAGATGCGTACAATTCCGTTGATCCGCTGTCTTTCGAAGATGTCGCCGTCGTCGTCGACTTCCACTGGTTCACAGATTGCCACCTGGAGGTGATCTTTTACATGAACTCGTCACGACTTCGACTTGATCTCCGATCACCGTCGACGGGAAAGATGTTCGTCTGGTCACCGGCGTTTCTCCCTCAACCCGGCTCGACACGATATTCTTCCGCACCGTCAATCACAACTGTCTGATCTAACTATCAGACTTCATATAACGAGTTCTTTGAAGTCTATATCACAGAAACGGTGACTTTATCACCTAATGGTCGTTTCGACCAATTCAACTCTATAATCAATCTCTCAACAAGGTCATGTGACCAAACGTTCTTTGGTTAAAATCGCCTTCAGCTGATGTCCGTTATGATAATTCGTAAGTATGTAAATATTCAGATATCAGTTGTTGGACCTCAGTAATGGATGATCACTGGCAGTGACTGTCCTTCAATGCAAAGCTAGCATGCAACAAATAGGCCTTCCTATTGTGCCAGCAATTAAATTAGACAACGAAAATATTGGTGAGCATTGTACACCTTTACACAGGCCTAGCTCGTAAAATAATAGACACAAGCCCTTCACATATCCTCTCCTCTCTTGCACACACTATACACACGCACTGCCAGCAAAAAAGTGGCAGTAGCAGTGCACCACCTACACCTGGATACACTCCCTATCCTTCCTTCCTTCCCATTCCGGCAGGGCTTGCACATTAAAGGTAAGGGTAAAGGAGGGCCATACTCCAAAGGAGCGTAGACAGGGCGCTCATCTCCCTTTCATAGGCTGTTGAGCCCGTAGGTGGATAAACCACTATTGTCTGTGACGCATGGCCAGTGCGACGCCAGACCTACGATTAACTTCCCAGTCTAAGATGGTACTCATTGCGCCTACCCACAGAGGGATGGCCAGGCTGAGTTGACCTGGGTGGCTGGTTACATATCGAGATAGTTTACCCACCCAAGACAGTTACCCATCAGGCACTAACCGGGCCCAGCATCCAACGCCTTACCACTAAGCTAGTGTGAAGGCTTGCGCATTGGGCCATCTTAATTAGCCTCAACGTTGTTCATAGCAAATCGAGACCACGGTGGCCCGGATGATATGTGCAAGTCCATTCCCATGCAAAAATGGAATAGTCTGCAGGCGGGCAAGTCCATTACACAGATGCTGCTGCTGAAGCATCAAATGACCACTGGCAGTCTTCAGCTCTCCAGTTTACAACGTGAAGTGGTCCACACAACTGCAACAAAACTACAATAAACCTGCAACACAACAACTTTTATTGCAATTGTGCAGACAGCGTAAACCTGGAAAAAGCTGTTAAAACAGTTGTGTGTCTGTATGTACATCTCCATAACATCCAAAGGTGGGCACAGTTTTATGGTTTTGATATATCTTCTTTGCATAGAAGTTTACATTCAGTTTGTAACACATAAACTAAAATTGCTTAACATTTTGATTATTAACACACACAACATGTTGCAAAGAGGATGCGTGATGCTTCATGTCTGTCAGTAGTTAGCTTCAACAGTACAAAACGTCAAGTAGAGTCTTTCGTTGTTAGTTACATAGGCTACAGATTTGTCACTGCATGCAGTTAAATGCACTGTTCTGTTGGCTTTAGCGTAACGTTGAGGCTTCTTGTCATAAACATTTCGCCATCTTCTCCCGCAATCAACACCGCCGCTTACTACCAGCGATGTGTCACAACTTGTGGCGGGACATGGGCTGTGGTCCACCAGCGACCATGTTGACAACACCTGGCTTGTTGCACCGCTAACAGCAGGCAGTGAAGCCAGATTATAGGCTCAGAATTGCGATTTCTGCCTACCCCACCTGCATTCGACGCCCCGTTAGGGGGGTTCTCATCGGAGTATTGGTATGCCGTTTGGCATGGGAAAACTAGAATGGTGTGGCTACCCAATGGTGAAGAAATTTTGATGATAAGTTTATTCGTTTTGACAGAATTCACGAACGTGATACACACACAGACACCACATGACGACATAGGCCGCCGCGCTTGCATAACATCGCACGGCAAAAACTGTATTGCATAACAACTGACAAGAAACGGTGATCAAAAAATAACAAAATTCACATTCACACTAACAATCTGCGGCCATTTTAGACTGTAACAAGAAAGGGAAAGCAGTTGTGGTAATGTCTTTACTGTTGGTATTTTCAGCACTTTGGATGGCATTATTCAGTTCAGTCTTGTCTTTGTTGCTTATACTTGCAGGTGCCACAGAGTTACTCGCAGAAACACGGCTAAAAAGATGTGCTTGCTTCGGTGAAAGCTTCTCGAGGATTCTGATAATCTGTAGCAGTGTACAACAAACATATCATTCGACTTATTTAGTACCTATTAACCCTTTAATCGCCACATTAAAAACGCAGAGTAACAGACCATCATATAGCAATACAGTGATCGACGGACTGGCCGTTGATGGGTGGGCTGTTGCATTTGGTACAGCGAGGAGGGGAGTGGATGGGCCCACAGCCCACCCAGGCCCCTCCTCGCTGTACCAAATGTAACAGCCCACCAATCAATGGCCAGTGTACCAACTTCGTATTATTCGATGTGGCACTATAATTGCCTTTGGAGTCTAAAAAGTTAACTAATGCAATAGTCTGCTGCAGCATAGTGACCACTTGTTGTGCTGATGCTGCAGTAATGGCCTATATAAATAATACGGTCTGCGCTTATGTCATAACAAAGTAAATGCCACAGACATTTTAAACATATCTTCCACACTGTCCTTATGAACGTCACACAACGTTGTCTAGGGATGTGATGGAGCTGCTGCAAATCCACATCATTCAAATGCACTTTTGCAAGTTCAAATCTGTGCAAATCTTTAAGTGAACAAGTGTAAATTGACTACACAACACAAAGAATAATGTGCTAGCCACTAGCCACAAATAATGAACAATTTGATAGATCTAGCGAATGATCAGGAAGTACCACTTACAGACAGAGCAAGCATTGGTCATTGGGGCCAGGCTTAATTTGAGGCATTAACACTCGTGCACAATATTAACTAAGAATTTAATGGGATTTCAATGTCAAACCTGAAACATTTTCCAAGCATTTTAAGGCACTAAAATTCGAAACAGCTTCCACTTATTATTATTTATTATTATTATTAAGTACATTTATATATTGCAAGATTGCAAAAAAAGCTGCAAATGTAATTATTCGGCAGATTTTGTATTTGCCAAAAACCTACATAGTTCGATAGCATACCAATGCGGATATGAAGTTCATTACACCCATAATGTTGTCAACTGTATCCACAACTGTTATACTACAACATTAAAGCTTCACACAATTAAACCTTTCTGGCTTTTTGTTGCACTGCTTGATCCGTAGCGTCTGACTTATACAGAGATATGAGTGTTCGACTGCAGATGACGGCAATATGATCTGGAGCTATAAGGTCAGTCACTAGCAGCCACTCCAGTGCCAGTAACGATCTCTGTACAACGACGGGTACAAAAAATAAATATTAACAGCTGTGTTAATTAACATAACTATTTTTATTGCACATCATTATAATTAAAACAATGAAGACAATGACAAAAACTACAGAACTTAGTTGTGTATGATTATGCCTAATGGCACTGACAACAATGAATTGCAGCAATGAACTGGACATTATGGGCAATGTATTATCACAGTCTCCACCGACAGGAAGGCTATCAGGCTTAAATTAACATAATAGGATAATGGCCATTATTGGATGGTCCGTACTTGACTGCTTTATACAACTGTAAGTGTGAAAAAAATGTACAGACATGGTTTAACATCCCACTCAACTCATTATATAGGTCATTTTGGGGACGATTTTACAGTCAGGTGACCCAGTCAGTGTCAGAGCACTGAAGGACGATTGTTAGTCAACCAGGTCAAGGGCCAATCCTACCACGCTCGGATCACTAAAAGGTGGTAAAGAGAAGGATGTAAATAAAGAAAATCTTAATATCTATGTAGCACCATGAAGACCGAAGACACAGAGGTGCTTGAAAGACAGAGAGCTAAACCAAGCAAGATCAACGCCCGATACAGCCGACCGATCTGTAAGAACTGTTCGTACCACTGCGCACCATTATAACAGTATAAAACACTGTAGTACACGGACAGTTTTATTGATATTCCTCTTCCTGGAACAGAAAAATCTGAACAAACCATGGCAGAACAGCGGTTTGTATCGTCCAAATGGTGACACAGAAGCTTGACCACCTTGTCGCAGTTCAAGTTTGAACAGCTACGCAATCAGAACAACAAAACAGAATGAAAGTCATGGCTGATAGTTACAAAGATGACCACAAACAATGTAATACAGATCTGTCTTGTTCCTATGTCTCTGTGTATGTTATACTACAACAAACAGGTAGTATCAGTGTCACCACCGAATTCCACAGCTAGATAGTGCACTGTAAAACAGTCAGTCACCTTGCAATAAAACAGTCCAACTCATTCCGTCGTGGAAGTGTTTCCTCCGTGGTCTGTGTGAAATCATTTACAAGACGTGTTTCAGCAGTGCAGTCCTCCAACAGGCTGCTGTTACCATTACTAAACACACAAAACTGAAACGATATATTAACCCTTTAATGGGCACAGGTAATTATAATGCCACATCAAATAATATGAAGTTGGTACACTGGCCGTTGATGGGTGGTCTGGTACATTTGGTACAGCGAGGAATGGACTGGGTGGGGCCGTAGCCCGCCCAGGCCCCTCCTCGCTGTACCAAATGTAACAGCCCACACGTCAACAGCCAGTGTACCAATCACCATATTGCTGCATAATGGCCAGTTGCTCTGTGGTTTTAAAGGGGTAACTAACTGTCTGTGCTAATATTATGCACAATACAACACAAACTAATTTACTGTTAAATCAAGATGACTACATAACAAAATTGTGTGTATTCAAATTACCCCTGCTAAGCAGGTTATGTTTTTGCCTGCTTTGTTGGTTGGTTTGTCTGTCTGCAGCATTACTCCAAAAGCTACAGATCAACTGTCACGAAAGCCTTGGAAGGGAAGATGTAGGCAGGTCGTGGAACAAGAAACAACCTGGTAGATTTTAGGGTGACTTAAATCTAGATCTGCGAATTTACTCACTTTGTTTAACACTGCTAAAAAATGTGAATGTTAATTCTAACGTGTAATCATGAAACACATTCTGATTATGATACCAAGTCGTCTTCATAACCAAGCCAGTTCTACAGCAATAAGATCAACAAGTCAGCGCAGCCAAAACGGCCGATGTGATATGCCCCTGCCACCACCAGTACGTCGGCACTGACCTGACTGGCCCACCAGCACTGCGGCCACTCACGACCGCCAGTGCCCGACAAGTACGCATTTCAGGCGACAGAAAAATGAACAAACGAACAGAAGGACATTGCCATCATGTAGAGTGCGGCGAGAGTTAATAAGAGTGACAAAGGAAATGGACAAAATTATTACAGTGTCCTTGTCCTCCATAGCACACAACTACAGCATATTTAGCTGTAGCACTTGTACACAACTGGGCCACAGACGTCTTCGACTGTTGACTGTCGACCAATTTACAGCAGGTTCTCCATATAGACCAACTCATGGATAATAATTAGAGCTGTCAACTTACTAATTTCTTTAATCGCGTCAATGGTGTGATTAATTTTTTAAATCATTCGTTAATCGCGGTTTTAACACACAGTTTGTTTGTTACATTTTTCAACCTGTGTTCCATTTGCAGGTACACGTCGTCGGCCCATTGCTGTTGAATGCTAGTCTACTCCTAGTACTGACGACTGATTACAGTGACCGATTAGTGCAGGTCACTGAACTTAATGACAATGACAGGAGTCTTTTGAGTTTTGACGATTGAGTGAATAATATTGAGTTAACGGATTAACTTAATTTGTTGATTTTATTTGGAAAGTGAAAACAAGTTGCAAAAATTAAAGAAATGAACGATTGCTATCTTTTCATTGCGGTTTCGTTGAAATTTAACAGTGTTAATTTTTTAAATCATGACTAATTCTTTAACGCGTTAATGCTTTTGTTAATGTGTTAATTACACAGCCCTAATAATAACATTTCAGAAGTTCTCCACCTGTCACGTTCCATGCCGGTGCTGTTGCTGCTCACACTGTGATTAACAGACGGTGTGTTGACTGCTGCATCGTGATCATCTTCTTCATCGTCCCAGCCACCACCAGCAACTCCGCGTCTGTGCTCTGTCATCCAGCAACCACAGCAACTAAACAGATCTGCTGTACTATGCACACAATAACAATGTACTCCCAGTTTGTAGAAAACTACTAAACTATTCACTTGTAGGGTGAGTTTGCAAATCTGAAAAAATGTTTCTTTTGATTAAATATTCTTTGATAGCAGCAGTTTAAAGAGATGTTAGTAGAAGTGCTGCTCGATCGCTTTAGTCAGACGCCCTACCATTATGCCACGCCGAAGGTAGGTCATTTACCCCCGGGCCTTAACCAATGGGCATGGGACTATAGCGATCAAGCGGCACTTCTACTGATTTCTGTTTTAACTGCTGCTAGCAAAGAATATTTAACCAAAGGATAAATTATTTTCAGATTTGCAGACTCAGCATTCCCTCGACTATAGTGCCTGAAATTTTCATGTAAATAAAGCGTACACTGACTAAGTTATGCCGTTTAAAGTGAGGGGGTCCAGTAATTATGCCTCACCGTTCATATAACACAAGAAGCTCAGTTGTCACACAGAGGTCGTGCAATGCTTCGTGTCATTGAATATTTTGCTAAGTCACTCGAGGTCATTCGAGATGACACCCTTGAGTAGGGTATGTGTTTGTGTAGTTCCCTATTAGTATTCAATTGTAACTATGAGATATTCAGCATAAAATAATCAAATTGCGAATTATCGTCCTACATCTTTGTTAAGCATTTTTGATAAATTAATGGAGATTGGAGAAGTTAATATATAATCGACTAATATCCTATCTTAATGAAAACAACGTTTTGCATGATTACCAGTATACAGAAAAAAACTGCTCTACCTCGTTTGCACTTATTAATGTTGTTGACAATATTTATGAATACCTTGACAATAACCAGACCGTTGTGAGAATTTATCTTGACCTTCAGAAAGCTTTCGTGGTGTAGCTTATAATTGGTGTAAAAGCTATTTGAGTAATAGGAAGTAGTTTACCGTTGTTAACAAAACCAGTTCTTCTTTGACTAATGTACTTTGTGGTGTACCTCAAGGATCTGTGTTGGGTCCACTTTTATTTCTGTTGTATGTTAATGACATTGCTAATGTCTTGCCAGGTGAAAATGTGAAATTGTTTGCTGATGACACCAATTTGTTTATTTTGGGCACTGATAGTTGTGTACTGAATCAGAAATGTAATGATTGCTTAGACATTTTACATCAATGGTTTGTTGCAAATCGGCTTCATATGAATCTTGAGAAAACAAATATGATGGTATTCCCTAGTACTAAGGCCAAAGATATTAGTGTGAAATTAAACGATAAGTATATTGAAAATGTGCATTACTGTCGATATCTAGGTATTTTGATTGATGATATGCTCACCTGGTCCCAACATATTAATGCTATCTATAGTAAATTAATGAAATATATTGGAATCTTTTATAAAATACGGAACAAGCTCCCTCATATTAAAAAATAATTATTTTGCATTTGTGCACCCACATGTTTTATATGGTGTTGAGGTATATGCAAATACTGGTGATGTCCACTTACAGAAACCGATAACACTTAATAATAAATTGTTACGTATTTTGCAGAGCTAATCCTATAACTATCCGATTAAAGACTGTATTTAATATACAATACGCTCCCTATACCAGAGTTGCACATTCATCAACTATTAAAACTTACACATAAATTTGTTCATCATCAACATTTATTATCTAAGAACTTTGCCAGTTATTTCACTGTTAACAATACAGTTCATTCACGCAATACTCGAATAAATGAAAATTTTCATCTTGCATCAGTTAGTAAAAATTTGGGAAAAAGAAGAGTTCAGTACAAAGCAAGTAAAATTTGGAACCAATTACCTACTTCATTAAAACGATTTTGTACTATTAAGAAATTTAATATCAAATCAAAAAAATTCTTACAGTCAGCAGACGTAGACAGTATCGTGTTATAACTGTTAGAAGTAGAGGTCTGCACGGGTACGGACACTGAAACCCATCCCCACGCATCCCCGTCACTTCCAAACCCATCCCCGCCCATCCCCATCGTCCCTAAACCCATACCCACCCGTACCCGTCATATGCGACCCCATCCCTGCCCGTTCCCATGAGCTGTGTGACCAAAAACTCACCATCTCCACTTTATCCACATAATGCTAGGTCAAGAAACACATTAAAGTCTACTGAGCACAGAAACAGCGACTACTTAATGTGTCACAATCCAAATGCAATATAAGACACACCAGTGCACCATGCAACTAGATAAATGTCAAGGATCCAGAAAAATCACTGACAGTCTAATCAAGTCTCCATGTAAAAACAAAAGTCCATCGACAGAGTCAGCAGCCAGCATATTTCTTCTGTCTTCTAGGGTACGGCCAGCAAGGGAGAAGGAACGCTCTGACGACGTGCTCATTGCTGGTACACACAGCAGTCCGCGTGCTACAGCGGACAGGTTCGGCCACGTGTTCGCTTTTTCTTGCCAGTAGAGCAGAATATCTGCCATGTTACATTTGCGCCATAAAGTGGATGGGCTAAGGCTGCAGCAAATTCCGAAATGCACACTGCGGTGTCCCCGTGTGTTGTTGACTCCATCTCCACGGGGACCCTGTATTCTTGGCCCCCATCCCCACGGTGAAACTGCAGACATTGTCCCCATCCAGTGAGTGAGTGAGTGAATTATTGATAATTATTACTGACAGTAAACTATAGGTAGCCAGTTTAAATGAGCATTTTTGCTTTTATGGAAACCTGTCATTGTGCTTCTTTACTACAAGTTTTTTTGTTGTTTTCTATTCTGCACATTTGCAAATAAAATGGGCTGAGGCTGCAGCAATGTGTTCTTTCATAAAAAACAATTTCACAAATTTTCATAAAACACAGCTTATATTACATCTCAGTCACAACGAGTTGAAAGCAAGATGGTGAAACTGGTGAAAAGATTAGCCTTGCATATATGGCACTTTACAAACGTGATTATTATTATTATTATTATTATTATTACTATTAAGTGGAGAATGCTTTCAGCGTCCTTGGTGATCTTCCGGAAGACCCAGAAGAAGCATGGTCAATCACACGTGATACCATACTGACCACAGCTGCCGAAAATATTCCCGTCA
>Ga0209149_1002810_pt1 | contig 10045 bp, 4 predicted proteins | sample WorMetTyACAVOLI2_FD_187423 | JGI IMG/M metagenome (GOLD analysis project Ga0209149, IMG submission 187423) | Marine gutless worms symbiont microbial communities from Max Planck institute for Marine Microbiology, Germany - Olavius algarvensis... ... | reverse complement strand
AAATACATGTTGATAACAGCATGAGATAAAAGCTGGACAGAAAGGTCAATGCATGACACTCATAACTGCCCTAAAATCTAAAAATAAAATACAGGGAGAACACACAGGATACATACAAATAATACACCAGAATTAACTGTTTGTCTGTTTGTCTGTAACACGCGTGAGTTTTTCAAGAATCTTTTTATACCACCTGGTAAGCCAGAGATCTGGACCGGTTGCAAAAAAGATCGCGAAAGCATTCGCAACCGTTTTTCTCCAGGGCTGGTTATGTAGAAAAATAGCGATCTCCAGAAATTGAGACAACAAGTAAATAAGTAAGTTAAGTGAATAAAATTGGGTGTGTGTTCAAAAATCAATGCATCTTACATTTTTCGTTTGCATTTTTTTCCAGATATGCCAAAACTCGAACTTCTAAATTTCGCAATGTAGTGCGGCAACATACTGAAGTTATGGTGGGAAGTATCATATGGATTTTGTTGGAAATTTACTTCTGTTTACAGCAGTGAAAGAATTTCGAAATTCCGTTAAGAATTGACAAAGTTTTCGCCATGACTTTGGTGTACAACATTTTTGGGACACAGTGTACATGGTCCTACGAATACAACATCTTCGATAATCTTCAATGATCTTCAGCAGTCATTTCAACGCATACTGATTTCAGGATTAATATGTGCCGGAAACGGTAAAAGATACTAGCCAAACGGCACAGTTTTTAGTCGAAAGTTACTACGTTATGTTCGGTTATTGGCATCGCAATTCCGTCTGTCGTCTGTAATGTTGATGCAGCGTCAGCAGATTGAATTTTTTTCGCAATGTTTTGCAGGATATTGTAGCAGCCACCATGGCTCGGTTGCAGGGGTTTATCTAGACTTTTTCACCAGGGGGATCTCTGTAGTCTCAGGCCAGTCAGGGGGTGGCCATGTCAGAGGGGAAGATCTAAATTTAAGTGCGATACTAATGTACATTGTGTCAATGATAAGCAGTATATGAAGTACAGACAACCACTTGAATAACCGAAAAATATTTTTTCTTCAGGTAGACCTGTGCCTATAGCGTACATAATAGTAATTTGCAGGCAACCATGTGCCCTACACATATCTTCGTACACCGTACACCAACCTTCAGGGGGCGTTCACTGTGCTTGGTCAGGGGGATACAATTGTTTTCAGGGGGTGAATATCCCCCATACGGGGTGGCTACATAAACCCCTGCTCGGTTGTGAAGAAAACAGCACGAAAATATTCGCAGCCGTTTTCCCCAGGGAGTGTGTTATGTACAGGGTGCCTGTGAAACGTCATGATTTTGACCAGACCAGCATAAGTCTGTTTTTGAAACAGTTCAGCATGTTAGATGACACAACGTAAAGAGTTAGCCAATCCACTGCTGTTACTGGTCTTATCGTCAGTTCGCAACGCGAGCTGTTTCAGCAACAGCTGAGCTTCTTGTGAAGTTTTTGTCGCAATATCTCTGAAACGGTGACATATATGACCCAGGTTACTGTTAGCCATTGATAGGAAATTGCATACGATCTGTCGAACGGTACCAATTTCGATGACCTTGAAATTGACCTTGAACGACCGTGCGATAGGTCTAAATTGACAGCAAAATCGGTACTACTCAAAAACAAACATACATACAGGTCATTCGACGCAATCGGCGCAAATTGAAAGAACAGCTTCCAGTTTCTAAATTCTCTATAGAATATCCAATCACAGAACAAATAAAGGCTATTCACACCTCTCGCTGGAGGACTTAACCTCAGAATAATCAGTCACAAGTATAACGGCCGTTCATCTTGCTGTTCCACTTAGTGTCACTCAGTACATCCGTTCATTAAATATTAACTCACTTTTTCAATAATGAAGGTTTTGCAGTTCTGTACGATGAAAATGATTCCACTCTCTGGCGTCAGAACATGTCAAGCTGACAAAACTCCGTAGAGCTCAGTAGGCTATCACACGCTAGCTTAAATTTCATTCGCCAGAGAGCAGCACTGCGTTATTCAGTCGTCAGCTCACTGATATTGTTGTTCACAATCACTTGCAATTATCTCAGTCAAATGATATGGTGTCGATTTCGATCGAGTTTAAGTTATAGTTATTTCAAACAAACTGGACTTTCTCTGTAGTACAAACCACAAATAGCATATCATTAAGTAGTCAGTTTGTGACTGGTACAATCATTGGAAATATAGGCCTAGCCTACCTAGGCGTACAGTGTGGCCCATAAAACATCAACTTTTGTTTTCTTGCATAACTCCTAGAAAAATTAACGAATTTGAACAAAAATTTCAGCAACTATATTTGAGAAAATGATGAATATATGCGTTGAAAAGTAATTTGTCTATTGTAATTTGTTTATTGTTATTTGTCTGAAGTTGTTATGTTGTCTTTGGCGTAACGTCGAGGCTTCTTGTCATAAACATTTCGTCGTCTTCTCCCGCAATCAACACCGCCGCTTACTACCAGCGATGTGTCATAACTTGCGAGTCGGTGGCCGTCGTCCACCGGCGACCCTATTGACAACACCTGGCATGTTGCAGCGCTAACAGCAGGCACTAAAGCGAGATTAGGCTCAGAATCGCGATTTCTGCCTACCCCACCTGCATTCGACGCCCCCGTTAGGGGGGTTCCCGCCGGAGTATTGCCATCCCGTTTGGTGCGGAAAAACTAGAATGATGTGGCTACCCGGTTAAAAAAATTGAAGATATCTTTATTCGTTTTGACACAATGCACAAACGTGAAAGACACACATAGACGCACAGACACCGCATGACGTCGGCATAGGCAGCGCTTATGCATAGCATCGCGCGGCAAAAATTCGTCTTGATCGGCTTAGTTGTTCAAGTTAAAAGTATTTGAATCAAGTTACATAGCGTTTAACAGTGCCGCATAGCCCGGCATTTTGTACTTTCCCCATCGGACCCCGATCCCTGATTATCTGCGATATAGTCCAGCCGCAGTTGCTATAGACCCGTCTTGGAGCCGTCCCGCAGTCTCGCCCCGCGTGTTGAAGACTACCAACTCCACATACACTACAGCTGACGTGCGCAACTGTAAACGTCTGTCAAACATTTTCCCTAAGCTTTCGAGCGGTGTAGGCCATCATACACACGTGTTACATTCAGCGAAAAAAAAACAGATCTAGGCGAATTTTTACAAGTTCTACAAAAACAATACTGGACCGCTATTAAAGTAGGCTATAAAACGGAGTACTGTGTTTAGAAAAACAGCCACTTTCGTTTTCTTGCATAACTCTTAGAAAAAGCAACCAATTTAAATGAAAATTTCAGACAAAATAGCTAATGAAATGCTGATTCTAACAGCATAAAAATAATTTGTATCTTTCTTAAATATTCTTTGCTAGCAGCGATGTAAACCGGACGTCAGTAAAAGTATCGTTACAGCAATAAGATTCACCGTTGGAGATCACATTATTATTAAATGCTCGTGAATAAATAAGAAGTATCAAACAAACCACTTTCTGAAGATGTTTCTTGACAAAAGATAGAGTTTTAATTTTTTTTAAACATTTAACGGAGAAAGTGACAGCAGTGGCATCACTAACTCGTGTTCGGGTTATGATCGACCACACAATGCCCACCGCACTGCAAAGATCAACAAAGTTAAAGATCTCGCACTGAGTTTTTGATCAGTGTCTTAATTTTATCCCATCAAGACTTCACCTTCTGTCAAAAACATCCTGAGCAAGCGTTTTTCTACGTATTTTTTTCACATCTACTTACTGATATGTTTATCGTCAATGGTTAAATCTCATTGATGTAATGACACTTTTACTGGCGTTCGGTTTACATCGCTGCTAGCAAAGAATATTTAAGAAGAATACAAATTATTTTAAGCTCTTAGAATTAGCATTTCATTAGCTATTTTGTCTGAAATTTTCATTCAAATAGGTTACTTTTTCTAAGAGTTATGCAAGAAAACAAAAGTGACTGTTTTTTTCTGAACACAGTGTATTAACGGCAAAATCGCACATATAAAACAGCAAAATCAGAACTAGGATTTTAATTGTAATGCATATTGTCTGTGTCAACGTTCTACACAACAATGTTGTTTGTACTTCCTCAAAAAAATCATTATTTTTTTTCGACGCGTTTAATTGTTACAAGCAAAAAATGAAAGGTGTCCACGTTTAGTTTGACCCATTCTATACAACAACGAAAGCACTCATTCAATGTGGTATATAGAACGTCATGAATTCTGCGGCTTTTCGAAGAAAATTTACATGTTGACGTGACCTTATGCGAACTGCTGCAAGTGATCGACAGTATCGTTTCCGGGAAATCGTAATTGCAGCAGATGGCATCATAGATCGCAATAATGCAAATAATAATTCACGCCCGTTCATGCATAGTCAGAAACTTCTCACAACACCAGTTGTTTGCTGCGCGGCTTCAGCAAGATGTTTCCATGGTGCGGAGTTTTAGTGATGCTGTACACATTAATTACTACTCGTTATCGGAATCGCAAATCATCGCGAAGTAGCGAGTGGGCGGTAAATAACGAGTACTCACAGTATCGGTTTATTCATTCACGACGCTACTGCAACAGTGGCGGTTCAGCGGGTACACTCACTGCACTGAAACGGCGGGAAAACAGCTGCATTAAAGGGTTGTGCAGACTACTCGTGTACTATAACATTGTCGTGTACTCGAGTAGATACTCGCTTTATTGGCAGACATTCATATCGTGATGTTTAATCTATTTTTTAACAAGAAACTTAGCTATCGCTAACAGATCGCGCATATTAGCTGCGCCGAAATGACCTTCAACGGTCACTCAAGGTCATTTGTATGATTTCCTATTACCGTTCCATAGTAACTACGGCCCTATCCTGTATCGTTTCCCACACATAGCTAAATATTTATCGAAAATCGCAAAATTTATATACGCCACCTGTATTCAACGCCCTTATAAGGTAAAGGTAAAGATAAAGATAAAGATAAAGGTAAAGGTAATGATAAAGGTAAAGATAACATGGATTTGTATAGCTCCTTCATTGTGACTCACCCCAAAGGCGCTCAGGAATAGATCACACAGTTTCACCTGCAAACAACACTACACCATACCTTCCTCTACCTCGTAAGCGTTTACTAGATGGCGCCACCACTGACTGTAGTGACAGACATCTAATTGCATGAAAGGACTGCAGTTAGTTAAGCTTCTTTTTTCTTTTTTATTCTTGTTATATACTACCTACCATTTTTATGGTGAATAAAGATTATCAAATAGGAAACCGTACCCAAGCTTCTGAATGGTACCACTTTGAATGACCTTGTGTGACCTCCAGTGACTTAGCGAAATATTTAGTGACACAAAGCATTGCGCGGTGCGGTCTCTCTGCGATAGCCGAGCTTCTTATTCTTCACGGATGTCTGTATCACCATTGTGACTTATCGACATTCGCTAGGTGACGTTACCAGTCCTTTCGACTTCGCCGAGTGTTTTCTAGTATGTTTCATTTTAATTTTTGCAGTTATATCCATGCCGTGGATTAATTAATCATGTCAGTTAATATTTACTTGTTAATTATTATATATATTCATCTTTATTCACCATAACGGTAGTACAGTACAATATAAAAAATACCTTAACTAATAAACTTAACTAAGTGCAGCAAAAATACATAATGTCACAAAGTAGTAATAAATTTTTCAAAACGCTGTTTCAGTAATGTGCTTGGTAGGTCACAGCCGAACAGTCTTTGACAGCAGTTCACAATTTCCATATTTGATGTTTTAAACAACTTTATAAAAAATCTATTGAATGTAAAGTCCAGTGACTGCATTGATCTTTTGTCCAAGTTGCATACATCTAGAGCATACAGTAAGATAGGCAAACATTTTTATTAATAATTAGATGGTTATTATTGAACTATAATCATGTCAACCTATCTCCTCCCAGACAAAACAGATGTGCATTATGACTTTAGACCTAGAAGTCACTACAGACAACTTATACCTAAACTCTCTAAACTATGTTATAAACGCAAACGTACTGACATTTCTATTTTCATACTATTATTTTTTGTAATATGCCTCATTTGTACATTATGTCTTGTATTTGATGCGTTTTGTCATCATTGCAATAAACGAATGTGGATCGATGGATTACTCTCAGTTTTCGAGGGCATTTTAAGCTAATGTAATCGTATATCGTATCGTATTTTGAATACCGATACTCAGCCCCTCACTAGAATAGACAATTGCACCGACGTCGGAGCTACAGATTGGGATGCGATGTCCGGACATCAGCGACACGGATCGTGTCGAGACATTTTGGAACCTTTCGTAGAGTTCTGGATTGAGATAACTCGGTACCGAGCGGAAATGAAGGAGGCCAGTAGCAGAAGACGACCGTTGCGTGTAGACGATTTTCGAATTCGATACTGCGGCGGGGAATAAAACAGTACCATGTAAAACGTGTAACAGTACAGTAACAGTAACATTTATAGCGACATCGACGAACTCTCGAATATGCAAACTTTTAGTTCTTTGTTGTAACGTATTTAGTTAAGTTTCATCAGTTAAGTTCCTGCTTTCTTCTTAATTTCTTATTTTATTTTGCGATTATTACGCATGGTGATAAAGATGAATAATACTCAGCCGATACGCCAATAACTCCTTACTTCGTCTCGTCGATCGATGCGGTAATGCTATGACTGAGGCGATCGAGAGATCACAGGTTCGCTTTTCGGCCATGATAAAACTTCGTAACAAGCATGGGCAAGGACGTGTTCGAGCAAATGTTGTCAGCGGCTCTCTGTATATTATGGCGCTATCGAGATATATGTAAAAGCGAAGTACCAAGTCGTTTCATTTCATATCATTGCGAGAGAACCATGTCGTCAGTGAATAAAGTGGACGGATGACTGGTCAGCCGCGGGAAGGGAGATGTTAGCGGTCAGTCGGTGCGTGAATCATGACGCTTTGGTCAGTAGTTCGCCGAGGTCGTTCGGTACGTTTGGTCATCTAGTGCGTCACTGCGTCAGCTGCCGCGGATGATGTCCAGTTGTCCAGCGCTGACCACAGCGTAGGTGAACCAGATCTAATGCGGCCCGTGCGTGGGAGGAAGTAGTGTATAACAACACTTGAACACTGAGCACTACGATACACACTCATACTAATACTTGCTGAACGTCGAAAACTTATGTTCGCCATATAGTGGTAAAAACGAATAGAAAAATAAACCAGGAAAACTACGAGGAAATGGTATGAACTCCGTGTATCACAAAACTAAATCTTAACTACACAAAGTATAAATGAATAGACTACAACTATTACACACACAACTTTATTCGCCGTCAAATGCAGCAACAATAAAAAACAAACAAAACACAGAAAAAGAAGCGAAATAAAACATTGCAGAATAAGTCAAACACAGCAAGACAACACATTTCAATACTAGGCCTGATATTCAGCACACAGTCGACAAATGATGTTATCGGATACGGAGAGCTTGCGCAGAAAATTAGATTTTCTATTACTTATCCACATGGAAGGCAGCGGAAAATTAAACATTTCCATGCAGCTGGTCGCAACTTCTTTGGATCTAGTATTGAATATTTTCATGAATGTGCTTACAACTGCATATTCCAAAGACTTAAAGTAGGCCGATGAGAGAGGGCACGCTTCTAGGCCGTAATACAGTGATGGCAAGCATTTACTTTTTAGCAATTCAAATTATAAACCCACACAACGTCATAGTGTTTACTTAGTCATCCGTATCATCATTTTGATACGCATAAAAGCACATACAATAACAATCATGGCTAATGATAACATTTATCTTGTTTTAGAACTGTGATGATGATGATGATAATGAGGAGGAGGATTAGGATGTTTCTAACTTTTTCGCACTTCTGTGAAACAAACAACGCTGTCTTGATAAATTGTTCAAATTAGGCCTACACTTTAACAGCCGATATATACAGCTTGTGTTGGCCGGGGTCAGAGGCAGGGTCGGAAAATATGATATTGTCGAAAATATCAAAATATCGAAAAAAATATCAAAAATAGCATGATATTTTCGATATTTTTGATAGTTGCGATATTTTAGATATTTTCCAGAAAATTAAAATTTCTAATATATTATATAACAATAGATGTAACACGCTGATGCAGTATTTAATGACTATTGGTTACCAGTCATCTGTACCATACGTTAAAACTTAGTTTTAGTCAAACTACTACGTTACGTTCGCTTTATGGCATGAGCCGTCCGTCTGTGTCTGTCGTCTGTGATGTTGTTGCGCCCTACACACAGGGTTAAAATTTTCGTCAATATTTTTGCAGCATCTACTAGCTTAGGGACTTGAGCAGTTTGTGTTAGATACGCATGAATTAGAATAGTAAGTAAATAATAATAATAATAAAGGTTGATATTTTGAAAATATCGAAAATATAGAAAATATCAAAAATATAACAACAGATGTAACACGCTGATTTTCGCGTGAAAATATCATGATATATATTACTGATATATATCATTGATATTTTCGTGCCAACCCTGGTCAGAGGCGCTAGTTAGAAGAGTGGAAAGACTGTGCCGCACCTCAGACGTACGGGCGTCGATCCAAGGGCTTAATATTCATTTAATGCATTTAATTCAGTAACTGCTGGTAGCCCATGGAACAAAAATTATACATCTGGAATAATAAAATACAAAGAGGTCGGTTAGGGTCAGGACCCCGCCTCGTATGCTGAAAAAAAACTAAAAAAAAGAATGTTCCGCCATCTTCTAAAAACAGGTGAAATAGCAAAAAGATTTTTGATTAGGCATCTCGGGCACCTGTAATAATTGAGCTGTGAAAAACACAAATAGATGTATAGCACACTGAGATTAGCGGTGACTGACCAACTTCCCTATACAAAACCATATAACCCCCTAGGTCATAGCCCCTTTCTTTCCGGCCTACGTGGGTCGTGTGTCGGTTAGGGTCAAGACCCCGCCTCGTGGGCCAGTTGTGGATCGAGGCCACTGGGCAGTAATGATTATACAGATCTACTGATTTGTATGGATATCTGCGTGTCGGATGTTCGCGGTACAGTATTTATATGTTTACTACCACCGCACTCTGGTACAGTCGCTTTCCCTCGAGCTCCTCCCAGTCGCGGCGGGAAACTTCGCCATCCTCGCCGCCCTCGCCGCTATGTTATACCTGACTGCTGCTCCTCCCAGTACGCTGATACAGGTGCTGCGGTGCACCGGAAGCTCAATGGTGGCGAGAAGTTTCGGTGTCATTAGCTGATCTTGGGGCATGGACGACTGGGTAAACTTGGCGAAAAGGCAGAACACTGATGGTGGTGGACAGGCGTATGAGATATACCCAGGATTTTTCAATTGGGTTCCGACGCTGAGCGGGAGCAGCAAGTCCCGAAGGCCGAGAGCGGGGTTAGGGTTATTGGGGAGGGGTAACAAGGGGGTGTGCGCCCAGCTGCCTGAAGGTTTTTGCATTACTCCATACGGCCTATATATGGTAGCTGTATTGCAAATCTTATTCACCAATAACATGGTAGATGATAAAAAGCAAAGAGAAATAACAGAAAAACTTAACTAATAAGCATTTACACGCAAACACAAACCTTATCTAAAATAGTTTTCGACGACGAGCAAGCTGAACACTTGGCAGTTCAAAATGGAACAGTTCTTGGCATAACTGGACGATACGAATTGTATTTATGTATTTTTGCTGGCTTTGATCTAACCACTTGGCTTCTAACCAGCACCAACAATCTGGGACCTCGGTGCGCCACTGGACAGTCGTAGCTGGTATATATCGTCGGCGAGTGACCGGTGCATAAACATTTTTTGATGAATAAAGATATATATATATATATATATATATATATAAAAAATATATAAATATATATATATATATATATATATATATATATATATATATATATATATATATATATATATAAACTGCGGTTCTGCCTCACGACTACCAGTGGTCAGTGGTCAGCATAATTATCTGCGAACCTAACTTCACAACTACACTCCTCGCCGTGCCTTACGAT
>Ga0209149_1002808_pt1 | contig 10047 bp, 4 predicted proteins | sample WorMetTyACAVOLI2_FD_187423 | JGI IMG/M metagenome (GOLD analysis project Ga0209149, IMG submission 187423) | Marine gutless worms symbiont microbial communities from Max Planck institute for Marine Microbiology, Germany - Olavius algarvensis... ... | reverse complement strand
CGACCAGTCCATCTGTCATTATTCGCCAGCCGACACGCACGTCGCCTGGGCCGTGGCCACCAGTGGCTTCCCACGTGTTTGGACCTTCGACCACTCAGGTCGACCCGGATTTACCGGATAGGGAAATTCGCCAAACCATAAATTGGCACCACACAGAACACCCCAGTAGCTTTCAAAAGGATCGCAGAGTCTGCGATGTATTCAATCTGCTACAGAGCCTCTTTATCATTGGAAGTACGTACATATATACAGGGTGAGGCAAAACAAAATATCCCAACACGAAAATTGCTATATACCATAAATGCCTGAATATTTTTGCACCAAATTTCGCTCATTTGTTTGTCACAATATTGTGCACTAATGTGATGCTTTGTGCTGTAGTTACTTGACATGTGTCAAATTGACGGAAACGCAAACTTCAAGAACGAATTTCACAACTGAACAAAAAGTTGATTTTATTAGTAAAGTAACTGAGCAACAAATACCACCTTAATGACTATAGTAATGGCTTTCGGCCGATCAGTTTAGCATACTCAAGAGGTTGGAAAAGTTAATGGAGCGAGACGGCTGCTTGGCCGATCAACCGATTCGTCCATGACAATGTACTTTCCATGCTGGGAAATCAACCGAAAGCGCATTGCACCAGTTAGTGGTGGGACTATAGTCGCGCTAGACGCCGATCAATATGCACTATTCGTGTACTTCGACGTCGAAGGCGCCTCTGATAACACGTCTACCTTGTCCGTAAAACGGGCACTGAGTGAGCAGAAAGTGATGTTCGCTGTACGCAACTGGATCTTCTTCAGTGCAGTGATAAAGCCGCGTACGGTGTGTGATGTCAAGTTGGTCAAACACAGACATGAGTCATCACTCAGTACCAGGAGGTGCAAGGGTGACCCCAGCCGTGGTCAGAGGCACCAGTCAGATGAAATTCGAGGAGAAAATTTAACAATGACCCTCCCATAAAGCATCGCAGGAAATGTAACCGTCTCGTCGTTTTGGCACCACGTGTGACGCACAAAAACTTTTCCAGCGCGTACAACTTGCAATGTTTCTTCAGCTTCTGGGGGCCCCACAACAAGGAGCTCTGCCCCTGGACCCCAGATGCACTCCAAAATTGGACACCTTAGCTCCACATAAACCCTTCACGCCTGTGCTAAGTGTGGTTTACCACGTGGACGTGGAAAGACTATCACCATTATCACGGTCAGTAGTTACAGACAGCCTGGCCTGGCGCTGTGCTATTGTCGGACCGAGAATAAACACGAATTTGTTTTATCGATATTCGCTAGTTGGTGCCACCCTTCGCGGCGTTTTGTGGCTTAGCGATATGGATTTTTGCCCATGCAGTTTTCCCCACAACGTAATGTTGTCGTCTGCCAGCCATCGCCGATCTATTCTGTAGGTTCATGACCAATATCTACGACGATTTTGCATCTATAAAAGTTCAATATATTCCCAGAGACGAAACCCCGAACCCACGTACAGGATGGGCGACCCCCTCCCTCCCGCAGAGTCCCCACCCCAATTTCCTCCGATTGCCGTGACCCAGTGACTCCCAATGTTTTCCACAAGTTTACGCCAGTGGATCTACTATGTTCAGTTCAATATGTGGGGAAGAGGATTACTTTTTGTGAAGTTGACGCAACAATATATGAGCTGAAAATGCCATCTTTGGAGTTTACCTCATGAAGACTTCTGAGCAGCCACGTAAGTAAATGCAGTCGTGTTTTTGTTTATGACGTCATGACCTACAAACTGAGTCAACTGGGTCACTACGTTCATTGACAGGTGACAGTTGTTCACGCTGTGAACGTGTCGACAATTCGACGTCGAGTTGAGTTGAGTTGAGTCGTGTCGCTATAAACACCCCTTTAATCAAGCAATCAATCAGCTAATTTATTTCAGGCATGGTAGCCCAAATGGAAAGCACACAACAAACAGACAGAAAAAGCAGACAGTAGATCAATGGAGAGAAAGAAAAAGAGAAAAAAATAGCACACATTCAAGTACATAAAAGCAGGGATTTAGACTATAAAAATGCCACACGCAAGAGTGTTACTCAATGTGGAACGTACACACAAAAAAACACGACACGAACCACTTAACCGTTTAATGTCCGCATGAAAACTGCACAGCAACTATTACACAGCAATACGGTGATTGGTACACTGGGCGTTGATAGGTGGGCTGTTACATTTGGTACAGCGAGGAGAGGCCTGGGCCAGTCCAATCCCCTCCTCGCTGTACCAAATGTAACAGCCCACCCATCAACGGCCAGTGTACCAACTTCATATTATTTGATGTGGTACTACTATAAATGCTTCTAAACTCTAAAGAGTTAATTAATTCGAGCTTTAGTTGTATAACTGTACAGAAACTGATAAGTAAAATAGCATTGGTTACAGCAGCATGCTGCTGCTACGTAGAATCGTGTTTTCCGACGCGTTGGATGAATCGACTTTGAATGATGAGCACAGAACGGGGACGTCGTCCCACTCTGTCCACTCGTATGGATGCCCCCTGGATGTCTCCCAGACCTCGACAAGTTCTGGAAGCCTGCGGTCGATAGTTCGGCTATTAGAGCGACGGTTAATTACCGCGGAAATAAAGTGCCGCGTGCATGGTGACGGGACAGGGTCGCGGGACATTGATTGGTTGGACTCGGATGCGGGATTAGCGTGTTATGTGCGCTTGAACACTCGCTCATATTGCAGTTGCTGCTGCTGCTGCTGCGGCTGCTACTAGCAACAGACCTATGTATGATGTATCAGCATAGTATCGACTTCTGGAGACTCAATTTTCCAGTGATAAATATTTACGTTAGCGAGTACGGAAACGAAATAACGAAAAGCTTTTGTCGACGTTAATTAGAAATGTTGTGAATAACGACAAAATTATAAAATGACGAGTAATTTCGAAGTTGGTACACTGGCCGTTGATGGGTGGGCTGTTACATTTGCTACAGCGAGGAGGGGCCTGGGCGGGCTGAGGCGCCGCCCAGTCCCCTCCTCGCTGTACCAAATGTAACAGCCCACCCATCAACGGCCAGTGCACCAATCACTGTATTGCTGTATGATGGCCCGTTGCTCTGCGGTTTTAATGTGACGATTAAAGGGTTAATATACTTTTACTTAGTTACTTCCTTATTTACTTACTTACACCACGCAGTTAATGTTGCTGCAATGTTGTGTCAATTCCAGAAGGACTGTCCTTCCGGTCAGCTGACGCGGGCCAAGTTTCTGGAAGTCTACTCAAGCTTCTTCCCGCAAGGCAACGCCGAGAAGTTCTGCGAGCACGTGTTCCGGACGTTCGACGCCGATAACAGCGGACGCATCGACTTCAAGGAGTTCCTGCTGGCCATCAACATCACTTCCACCGGAAAACCGGAACAGAAGCTCGAGTGGGCGTTTCAGATGTACGACGTCAACGGAGACGGAACAATCGAACCAAGCGAGATGGCGGAGATTATCGGAGTACGTTCAGCTTTTGACTTCGTCTGTATGTCTGTCTGTCCGTCACGGTCTGTCTGTCTGTCTGTCTGTTTTGCGCACAGCAACGTAGGGGGCGGACGTGCTTATTTTTTTGTCGACTGGCATTCGTAATCCGCATAAATTGTAACAAAACGTATAGCTATCGCTAGCAGATTGTGCGTAAGCTGCGCACAAAGTATAAACAACAGTAACAGTAACAGTAACAACAGTGACTTGTAGTGCGCTCCCTGCAAGCAGACCGATGGCGCATTGCAGAGTCCACACAGTGTATTCCCGGCGTAAGCAGCATGAAACAGAAAACTCTTCAGTTTGTTCTTGAATGAAGCAGTCGAACGCAATAGTTTCAAGTCGGTCGGCAGCCGATTTCAAGCACGGGGTCCGGCAACAGAGAAAGCCCTGTCACCAATCTTCCGACTCGTTCTTGGTATACGACCAAGTCACAGTTACTCGACGAACGCAGCGACGACCGTAAAGGAATGTCAGAGACGGACGTCAACAGGCTGGCAATGTAATCGGGAGCGTACCCGACGAACATATCTTGTGCACAAGCAGGCAGAGCTTTTGCACAGCACAACAGTGAATTTTCTGGGAGAGTTTCTCACGGTGGAAGTGTTTCACGGTGGACAGCGGTGTTGACGGCGGCCGCTCCGTCCGCTACGATAAATTTCACGGGAGGAGAACTTTCGTCTCATTGAATATTTCTCTAAGTCACTCAAGGTCATTCAAAATGACACCATTAAGTAGGACATGTGTAAGTAGATCCGCAGCCGGATTCGGATCAACGCCAAAGTTTAATCATTTAGAGTCACCCCTTGCCAACGCCTACCGTGTTTCGTCGACATGCGTAAACATGTTCGTGATTTATACTGCTCACAGACAGACAGACAGACAGACAGCAACGATCGCATAGCTCCGCCTTGACGGAGTAATTAGTGCTTTATCAGTTGTGGTTTGTTCGTTTCTGCAGGCAATATACAACATGGTGGGACCGTCGCTGGCTCATGTCGACCCGAGCGACACACCCGAGAAACGAACGAAGGAGATATTTGCGAAAATGGACGAGAACCACGACGGCGTTCTGTCGAAGGAGGAGTTCATCAAAGGCTGCATGTCCGACGAGTTTCTCTGTCAAATGCTGACTGCAGACCCGGGCGCCGAATGAGAGCGTTACAACTGCGGCGCGTGACAAAGAGAACAAAAATCGCGATTTCATCGTCGTTCGATTGTGCAACGCCAGTTAGCGCGCGGAAAAAAACGCGCGTCGTTGCTGCGACTCATGCTATACTGAATGTCCGCTTGTGCTACGGTCGTTCAAAGTCCGCAGCGCCCGCATGTAAGTCTCGTGGGGAAGTAAAAAAGAAAATGTTAAATATAATGTACCAAAAATACCGAGTTTAGACCAAATACTGAACACAAACGTCAGTTGTGTAACCCTTTATGGACACATTAAACCGCACAGTAACGAGCCATTATACACCAATACGGTGATTGGTACACTGGCCGATGATGGGTGGGCTGTTACATTTGGTACAGCGAGGAGGGGACTGGCACTATAATTGCTTCTGCACTCTAAAGGGTTAAAAAATTTTGTTAAACACAACTTCAACCAAAATTGCCTGTATATACATCTACATCTTGTAGACATTTCGCTTCTTTCGTTACGAGCCGATGCACGAGTCAACGGCCGCGGCCAAAGACCCCTCTAAATTACGCCTTAAACGTACAAGTACCCACAAGTCAGTGCTGCCCGAGTGGTCGACACGTCAAGCCCCCGCCGTCGTCAGTACGCGTTGGCGACTGACCAAGAAACAGACAGACAGAAGGACATCACCATCGCATAAACTCCCCGCTTTGCGGCGGGGATGTAATAAGAAACGTGAAGGTGAACGTTTGTCCTCGTTGTTTGCCGCGCGATGCTATGCATAAGCGCGGCCTATGCCGTCATGCAGTGTCCGTCTCTCTGTCTGTCTGTCCGTCACGTTCGTGGATTGTGTCAAAACTAATAAACATATCTTCAACATTTTTTCACCATCGGGTAGCCACACCACTCTAGTTTTTTTGTACCAAACGCCATGGCAATATTCCGACGGGGACCCCCCTAACAGGGGCGTCGAATACAGGTGAGGTGAGCTAAAATCTCGATTCTCAACAAATGTCTGGCTTTGCGATCGGTAAATGTGGTTAGTTTATCGCGCTTAGCGGCCGGGTTTTTGTTGACTGAGGGTATCGGACGACCAAGCGCCACACCCTATAAGCAGTCACGGTCATCCGTGACTCTGTACAGTGCGAGACTCGCGCTATACACAGTCACGGTGTCCGTGAATCGTGTGCATGACACCAAGGCTCGACGTTACGCCGAAGACAACAGAACAGAATCGAATTTTACGCACTTGTAAATCCGAAGCTGTAAAATAAAAAAAAACTGTGCTCGAGGTATTGTACTATTGAAGCTAACTACTGACATACACGAAGCATCGCGCGGCCTCTTTGCGACAGCGGAGCTACTTGTTTCGAATGCAGAAAGGTTTAAATGGGTTTTCTCTATCTTTTCAACGACAGTTTTTTTTCTAAAATTGCCAGAAATAAGATGTCGTCTGTTTAGCACAGAATAGTTTTCTTCTTGTGCACCGTCAGTCGCTGGTTCAGCTTTTCGTCCGTTGACGAATGCATTGTCTGTAAGGTGCCGCACGTCACAATTTGCTCAGCTATTTCGTTCATTATCTTTGCTTGATGGAAATTAGCGTCTACGCCAAACACTCTGCTAGTTTTTTTGCCGCGCGATGATATGCATAAGCGCGGCCAACACCGTCACGCGGTGTCCGTCCGTCTGTCGGTCTGTCTGTCTGTCACGTTCGTGGATTCTGTCGAAACAAATAAATATGTCTTCAAATTTTTTTCACCGTCGGGTAGCCACCCATTCTAGTTTTTTCGCACCAAACCTTTTGGTAATATTACGACGGCGACCCCGTCACGGGGGCGTCGAATCTAGGCGGGGTAGGCAAAAATCGCGATTCTCGGCGAATATCTGGCTATCGGTTCGATGACTGCTGAAGTGCGAACAACAACTGCGACGGTCGACCGTGCAGTTTATCGCACAGACCGCCACGCATCAGTGAATCTTGTTGATCACAACCAGCATGGACGACCACGGAGAAGAGAAGAGAACAGAATTTAACTGCACGCAGCGGTAAATCTGAAGCGGAAGTAAATAATAATAGAAGATCGCGGTCGTTGTACTATTGAAGCTACTGACAGACATGAAGCATCGCGCGGCCTCTCTGTGACTGCAGGGCTACTTGTTAGATCTACGTCCTAAGACCGGTAATTGTAGGCTGTTGTTTGCTTTGAGTTTGATATCACAATACCAATCATTTTATTAGGCTGAAAGTCGTCTAGACTGTACGTCTGTTCCATCTTTTAACTTTGAAATGACTAGATAGGACAGATAGGCGTTTTTCTGCCAAAAAGACATAAACACACCAATAAAATATACCACAAGTAAATACTTATGTGGCAGGTTGCCAGAAAGGAATGCCTATGTAGTGCTTAGGACCTCAAACTAGATATAATTGTTCGATTAACGCATTATTATTATGATTATTATTTTTGTTATTATTATTATCATTATCATTGTTATTGACAATGGTATAGCAAACATTTGGAAATTGCTTTAAGTGTCTGTATTGTCCTAAAACATCCAGCAACATTTCCTCTGATCATAATTCAGCTGGTAAACCGTACCACGCAACTGGACCGTTGGCAGTTGTACGCGGCGCGTTACACTAGGTTGGCCCGGTCGTAAAAAGTAACTGATTTCATGTTCGTAGGCTCTGCCGGTATCGTATGTGCGTAAGAAAATTCTGGTCTGTTCTGTGAACGACGGAGTTAAATTTAGACGGCAATTAAAAAGCTTAATACTGTAGTACCCTTCGGGATTAAACTCCTGCTATAGCTCGGGCTCAAAAGCTTTTTATCAGTAAAATCGCGATTATTTAGGAATTTTGACAACAATGTATTTATGGGTGGAACAAAAAGAATGGAACAGAACTACAGATGGGTTGCGTATAAAAAGTCATTCTTGGCTCATGACCGTTGAGGCTGAGCCAGTCCCCCCTGGTGACGCATCGCATGTTAACTGTACATACGTATAATGGAATCCGTGATATTGTTAATAGGTCTAAAGTTGTGTCGCTATAAACGGGCCTTAAGTAGCGCTGCATCCACGAGACAATATGAGTATTGCGTTTGTCTTTATCAAGCTCACGTAGGTGATAGGCCTATAGGCCCTATCTAATCCAGTCGCGTTGTATGACAGGCCCGATGAAAATTATATTTTATGATCTAGAGTATACGTGTAGGCCTATCGAAACTGTTAATTTATTGTATGGCTGCAATGAATATCGCTGCATGAAATGATTACGTATAGGCTAATATCTACACTGTGTCTCAAAAAACCGGACCGCCACGATTAATATGACATAACTTCACCAATTCACAATTTTCAGTAATTATTTTTGGCACAGAAATACCCTATTCAATTCTCAATTCAACAGATTAAAAAGTTTTTAAATTGACGCTGCGTGGTTTCTACAGCGACAGTAGCGACTTGATGGTCTGCGTCTCAAAAAACCGGACCCTACGACATGTTGACATAACTCGATCAAAAGTTCTTTAATTTTAATAAAATTTCACAGATAAGGTGTTTAATGTTCTTAATTAAACGATAACCTAAGAAAACAGTTGCGTTTGAAGCAAAGTACCAGCTGAAGCGAGTTACCGTAGCAGTCCTTAACTGCGCGTCATTCCACAGTTTATGCTGCCTTACGAACAAAAAAGGTACAAACTGTGTTTCTATCGGAATAATAAAATGTTTTGCGGTATCAACAGTTACAACGTGTTCTAATGTCGTGTTTCGGCAGTCATGTAGGCCCACACTCGTTTTGACACTCGTTTATTGCCCTGTCGATGATACGTTGTTCGAAGTCGGCCCAGAGATCAGCTGTTCAGGTGTGTCAAGTCGTTGCTGTTGTTATGGAAACCACGCAGCTGGTTCTAAGCCAATTTAAAAACTTTTTATCGTAATCAATGGAGAATTAAATAAGGTCTTTCTGTGCCAAAAATAATTAGTGAATATTGTGAATTGGTGAAGTTATGTCATATTAATTGCAGCGCTCCGGTTTTTCAGACACAATGTATTGTATAAATCGGCTTAAATCGATGTACAATTTGTCACGTGTATTCGATTTTACGTGTATTTGAGGCTATCGACTTTACTTCTGTTGCAGTGGCGGATCTAGGATTTTTACTGCGCGTCATAGGAATTCTGTCCGTCCGTCGTCCGTCTGTCACTGTCCGGAAAACGGCATGACATTTCCTGCTTTCTTCAGCAGGTGGTAGCCCCGACATTCTAGTTTTCCCGGTAATAAACATCTTTGCGAATTTTCGACTGGGTTGCCCCCTGCGGCGGCGTTGAATTCAGCTGAGGTATATAAATTTCGCGATTTCGACCGATATCTGCCTACATGTGGGAAACGATACAAGATAGGGCCATAGTTACTATGGAACAGTAATAGGAAATCATATCCGCTCTATCAAAGCGTGACATTTCCGATGACCTTTAGTGACCTTTGAAGGTCATTTCGGTGAGCTATTCACTTTTTTACTTTGTGTGCGCAGCTGACGCGTGATCTGTTAACGATAGCTAAGATTCTTGTTTATAGTAGGCTGTGGTGAGTTATCCTGTCTCTCTCTACTCTCCTACCTTCCCGGCATTGCGTTCCATGCGAGACTGTCACAGTATTCGCCAAACTACGGCTAGTTTGCATCGAAAATTTTGTTTTTAGTTAGTTGCCCAATAAGTTAATAACATACATTTTTCGTTTTTTTTCGGGTGCGTCGCATTCCGCCTAAATCCGCCACTGTTCGTGTGCCAGTCAAGTAATGCTGATGGCGGTATAGTTACAGTCTCGGTGTTACTATTCGGTTCATAGTGACAGTTTGTAAATGTTCTCAAAATAACTGCTTCTTTGTCAGTCTTCCAGTCGTATTAAAGACGTTGTTGGTTACGGGTACGACATACGAACTCGCAGAGCTTTGTACGAATGTGCCCAGTTCTGATGTGGACACCTTTCCGAAGCATGGGTGCAATGCACACGCGTCGATATGAATGATTTACAAGTAAAATATATAGGATCTTTCACTGCTGAAAATTTGACAATCGTAGTCACTTACAACCGCATGGGTAAAAACGGTCACGCGCATTTTCGCGCTTTTTCTCACAACCGAGCCAGATTACTATCCTACCAGGCGGCGTAGATAGATTCTGCAAAAATTTCCTCTATTTTCTCGCAGTTCACGCGCGTCACAGACAGACGGACAGACGTAGGACAGACGGACAGACGGAAAAGTGATCTTACTAGCGAAATGTACTCAGTGGCGGCGCTAGAAATTTATTCCTGCCGGGGCACTACCGGGGCACTACAATCTCTAACGGGGCACACCTCATGACATGCACTGAGACCGCGATAGGGCATGCAAACCCGGGTCTTTCTTC
>Ga0209149_1002806_pt1 | contig 10049 bp, 7 predicted proteins | sample WorMetTyACAVOLI2_FD_187423 | JGI IMG/M metagenome (GOLD analysis project Ga0209149, IMG submission 187423) | Marine gutless worms symbiont microbial communities from Max Planck institute for Marine Microbiology, Germany - Olavius algarvensis... ... | reverse complement strand
CCCTATCCGATCCACAAGGTGGGCAATAAATGACGACGATTAAAGATTAAACAACACACACATGATCTCACAGCGAGGGAACTATGCGGTGTCTCCCTAAAACATGATGGGACAGAAAAATGACTGGTGTCTCTAATTATTTCATCGGACCTAGGTTGAGGACCTTACCGACTGCATGAGATGTAGTGGCTTACCACATCGGACCACAACCTGCTTGACATTGTGGGTGTTGTGGAAAATGCGAAAACTGGTGCTAACTGGTTGGCTTAATGGTCTCAATCAATGTAGTTATCCTATGCTAGATCTGGTTAGTGTGTGGATGGGTGATCGTTTTTGGATCAGTATATCACTTCGATGCAGAACCATGCATTTAGGTCTGCTCAGTCTGAGCCGTCCCTCTGTGAATGGGCACAATGAGTACCCAGCGAAAGCCAGAGAGTAAACAGGCACATTGCGTGATACACTAGCCCATTTCTGTGGTCTTGCAGTGTAGGCTGGTGTCCGGCTGAGGGCTAGGTAACAGAAATCAGTGCCGATATACGGGAAACAGTAGGGCATCAGAGGCATGTTTGCAATGATACGCTATAATCCACATTTACTTTAACCCATACTCCTGACCCTGTCCAACCTAGGAGGCAGGATCCTGACTCTGCAGTCCTATGCTGTCGATACGGTAAACGCTGGAAAAATGACCTGACAGACAGATTGGCAGACAGTTGTAATGTCTGAAGTGGGCTAAATGGCCTTCAAATCACAGTGCATTTTAACCAACATATTTTGCAGAATAAACCTTATAATTTTTATGCCTCTGAAAGCCATGCTAATGCTATTATGATTTCACTGTTCCGACGTTTGTCCCATTGTCCTGTACCAACATGGTTTTGTTGTGGTATTACATTACACAGCTGTAGATGTGACATTTATCTTTGACTTTGTGACTCTAAAAGTTGATGATTTCGTCTCATTGCCCTGTGGACCAGTTATACCAATTTGCAGCAAAATTGGTTCAGTTGTTTTCAAAATATAATACATTAAAAATTGTGTTGTAATTGCAGGCTAAGTCGGAGGCATGTGGCTGTGCTGCATTGTGCTGTACAACATTGTGTCGTTGTAAATTTCAATTTTTTTTTTGTTTTGTATCAAAGTAATTTTGTGTGTGAAAAATTCAACTGATTTACAAACAGTGACAGATATGAACAACTTAAAGCCATATTCAGAAAGAACAAAATATCGTAAAATAGCTGCTCAAGTTGCAAGATATTTTGAGGAAGCAAGGAATACTAATACTGATCTAGTGTCTGCCAGTGATCCGTGTACATCCCTGTCAGATCTGTCTGCTGAATTGTCTGAAGTGTATGGGGATGACACAACAGATTTAAACAGCAGAGACTTGCAGCTAGATTCTGCAAGTATCGTGTATCAACCTGACAGCAGCAAAATACTTGAGTCAGCTGATGCGATGAAATGTGATGAAGTCCAAAAGACTACTGTTGTCTGTGGGGAAGGCGAAGGATTGTCACTTGGTGCCAGTGGCACTTCTTCGTCTGATGATGAATTAGATGACGATGAGTTCTTTGAACCCAGTGAGTGGAGAGCTCGTGCCATTGATTCAGATGACAGTGTTAGTGACTTTAATGTCAGCCAGCCTAGACTGAGGGACAGCTTGGCTAGTTGGGCCGGTAGATTTAATATATCACAGGAGGCTTTATCTGATCTGTTGCATATTTTACATCCTGCTCATTCAGATTTGCCACTGTCTGCTAAAGGACTTCTTCATACTAAAAGACTAGTCGAAATTAAGGTAGTTTCTGGCGGTGAATACTACTATTTTGGGTTGGCATATTGGCTGGAATCGTTGCTGAACAGTGGTGTGTTTGAATTTGCAGCTGGACAGCTGACTATACATGTTAATATCGATGGCATTCCATTATTTAATAGCTCCAATACATGTCTTTGGCCTATTCTGTGTTCAGTTAAAGAACTTGAAGGGAGTCTGTTTCCTGCTGCACTTTATTGCAGCAGTCACAAGCCCAGCCCTGTTGATGAGTACTTGCAGGATTTCATTACGGAAATGCAATCCCTCGAACAGTTTGGCTTTAAACATAGTGGGAAGCGGTACAGTGTTAAGTTAGGGGCGATAATATGTGATGCCCCTGCACGAGCCTTTGTGAAATGCATAAAAAGTCATAGTGGCTACAATTGTTGCGAACGATGCAGACAGCGTGGTGAGTGGCTTCACGGAAGATTAATTCTCCCAGATCTTGATGCACCACGTAGGACTGATGCTAGTTTTATTTCAGTGGATGATGCAGGACATCATGTTGGTGTGTCTCCATTCACAAAGTTACAGTGTGGAATGGTGGCTGCCTTCCCCTTAGACTATATGCATTTGGTATGTTTAGGGGTGGTTCGTCGCCTCATAAATCAGTGGATGTATGGACACTGTTGGTATAAGCTTTCACAAGGGATAATTTCTGCCATTTCTGATAGATTAGTTGCTATTCAGCCATTCATTCCACGTGAATTTTCAAGGAAGCCAAGATCTTTGTTAGAACACAAGCTGTGGAAAGCCACGGAGTTGCGGCTTTTTCTACTTTACACCGGACCGGTCATTCTTAAAGGATTTCTTGCACCTGAAGTTTATTCTAATTTCTTAGACTTGTCGGTTTCCATCAGAATACTCTTGAGTCCACATTTGATAGAGCATTATCTTGAATACAGTAATCAGTTACTGAGATATTTTGTCAAAACATTCTGCAGTCTTTATGGTAAGGAGCAATTAGTTTACAACATTCATTCGCTTGTTCATTTATGTGACGATGTAAAGCAGTTTGGTGCGTTAGACAACGTGTCTGCATTTCCGTATGAAAGTTTCCTTGGCCGACTCATAAAGCTTGTAAGACGTCCACAGCAGCCATGTGCACAACTTGTCCGTCGCTTGATGGAATGCCCAGAGCTTGTGACGGGCAACATTAAGCATGCTCATAGTCACTGTTCAACTTTTGCCAAACCTCATATGGAAGGACCTATAACGATTTCATTGAGGCATTGTCAACAATATAAGCAATGTAATGGTAAGCAGTACTTTATATCCACCAATGAAGGTGATAATTGTTTTGAAATCTTGGGCAAAATTGGCCTTGTTAGGAACATTTTGAAAGAAAGGGTCAGTAATGCAGAAATTGGGCATGTGCTGTTTGAAGAGTTTGAAGTGGCAGAACCATTTTTCACTGACCCATTGGATTCGAGAGCTGTTTCTGTATATTTTGTTAGCAAGCTGTCTGGTATTCGAAGTGTTTATCCACTGAACACCGCGGCGTCAAAGTATGTCTTGCTTCCATACAAACACGGTTTTGTTGCATTGAAAGAAATGCATCAGTGCTAAATATGAGTGTTAGCACAATGCAGATACCCGTTATAATTATGAAGTACGTGACTAACTTAATGTGTATGTCGCGGCCGTCTGTCACCTTTGACTAGATCGGTCGGACAAGGTCGGTTTAAGTTCTGTTGTTGAGTTGTTAATTATAAGTGAGTCGTGTGCCTATCAACAAACGTTAAACTGTTTAGATATTAAAATTTATTATAAAACAGTTAGATTATAACACATAAATTATAAACGAAGGCTAGCACTTGTCTATGCTGATGAATGGCGCAAGCGTTCAGATCTCACAGCAAATGTTGACTCATTGTTACTTCCGACGAGATGTTGCCGTGTGCCTCTCATTCACAAACTTCTTCTGTGACTGACCGTCGGTTGATCCTAACTTGCCAACTGTGCCATACGACCAGAAAGATCTTTGCGTCTTCTATCGAACGTGTACTTTTGTGGAGTCGTTGACAACAAAACACGGCTGGACCTATCAAAAGGCCGAGTTCGTCGACAAACTCTTTTATGATCCTTTGACTCAATTCACAGTAAAACCATTTTTTCCATGCAAGCAAGCGCGTAAGGCCAATTCAAGCAAGCGTGCAAGGCCACTTATAGGTGCCAGCGACTCAAGGCCATATATAACCTATAACAATAATGCCTTGTGCCAGCCACCTAGTACATTCACATTGGCCTACAATGTAAGGTGGGTGACCATACTACTTTACACACAATATATATCTCATGTACAGTATGTAGTCTTTCTGTAAAGTACCAGTAGCATATATAAATATTATACTTTGCTGGCAACATTACGACTGACAAAATGCATCGCGATCATTGTTTGTTACAGCACAATGTTGTATGCCATTGTGTCTTACGATGACACGAATGAGACTGATTTTGTGCCAATGAAATGGCTAATTGATGAGTACAGCAGAAGTGATATTCTGGCATTGACTGAAAGTGGAACCAGCGTTAAATTCTACTGGCCTCCATGGCGAAACACGTCGGCTGTGTCAAAAGCCAAGCGATGCTGCATTGATGCTGAAACTGGATGGCCTGTGTATTCTGCAAGAATATTATCAACTGCTGGTTAATATTAATTGTCCTTTGTTTACTTCATTATGCAATATGTAAATGTGAAATAAAACGTAACGTATTTTATGGCAAAATGTATATTTCATGTTTAATTTGTATTTTTGTGTCATTATTGCACTTTGAAGCACAATTTTGCGGTGTTCATTTACAACATCATCATTGTCGTGTTTTATGTGAATATAGTGTAAATAACAAATGGACAGTAAAAATAGCGGGCTACCAGAGAAGCCAACTGGTTCATCGAGCTGGTCAACCATTGTAAACACGCGTAATGTAATTAAACGTTAATCACAATCATCAAATGGAACAAAACAACAAAAAATAACATGCGTACATACATAACATTCATACAGAAACCAGTGTGTTGCCACAGTTTGTTTGACAGTAAATTGGATTTATGTCAGGGGGCCACAACTGTACCATCAGAAATGAACAGCTGAATTTCTATCTTTGATATCGATAAATGTATAAAATAAATGTAAATAAATAAATAAATATAAATGTTCTACTGATGATGATGATGATGTACAAACTGCAATTTTATACATTTATCGATATAAAGATAGAAATTCATCATCATCATCAGTAGAACATTTAGATAAATATGTTGGTTTTATCATAGGTACACTATAGAAGACCATCACTGATATTTGGGGTGCTGCCCTAGCCCAAGCCCCCATCTACCTCCGCTTGGCCATATCTGAGATGTGCTGTTGGTCTGGAGGAAGGGGAACATTGAAAAAACTGTCTCTGTGTTACAGTAGTGCATACTATTATAATGGTTCACAAAAGTAAAATCAGTTCTTACAGGTCGGTTGACATTATCAGGGATCTTGCTTGGTTGGTTTAGCTCTCTATCATCCGAGCATCTCGGTGTCTTCGGTTTGCATGGTGCTCTATATACACTGTGTTTATTTTTTTACCTTTTTTCTCTCACTGATTTAGTTCGATGGGCACTTAACGTGCGTGCGCCAGAGATCTCTCTGGCGTGCGCCGCGTTGCATGGTAGCAGACGACGCTTTCATGTAAACATGGGTTTCAGCGACGATGATCGAGTTGTGGGTTCAACTTATTGCGGCTCTGCACCGAATGCAAGCAGAGCGAGTGAAGATGCAGGAAGTATGCGGTGCATACAGTTGACAGATTATGATATCAGACCACTGAAAGTGTCACTTTGCTGCTCAAGTAGAGATCATATTCAATTTAGGACAGGACGTTATATGGCTGGAAATGATGGCAGGTATGTTTGGTATATGGTTAATGTTAGCTGCCAGCTCTGTACAGACACAGGAATCTGCTTTGCATATGCAAAGCAGATTCATGTTCTGCAGTGCATGTACAGCTGGTTTTCTGCACCCATCGGATGCAGAGCCGCTCTGCATGCAACCATAGTCTTATATTAATTTATTGTGCTGCTGTTTATGTTGTGGTGGACCAGACAATGAGGCAGATGCCAGAGTTAAAGCCAGGGAAGCAGAGTACACTTCGAATGTTGATGATATATCTCAGAAACGCCGTGCAAAAAAGTATGGAAATATTACCGAATAATTGTGTACACATAATTTTGTTTGATGCTGAGTTTGTGAATTTGGCATGCCTCTCCTATTTCTAGTTTGGGTACGCGAAAACCAAATATGGGGTTAGATTTTACCCCCCACATACGGATCACGTGATATAGTGCATGCGCAACTACTAAATAGGCATTTTCCATTAGTATACAGCCAAAAATGCTGACACGTACTATTGCATGTATCTCAAAAACTACAAAACCAATCAAGATGAAAATTCAGGACAATATTTGGAACATGAAAATGCAATATTATGACGTCAAAACGAATTCAAGATGGCGGACGGCCGCCATTTTAAAAATCGTTATATCACTATATCTCGGCGAAAAATCGTCCGATTGTAATAAAATTTGGTACACATCCGCAGATTATGAATAAGACGACACTCGTATGACCAAAAATATTTTTTTAAATTCAAGATGGCGGACGGTCGCCATATTGAAAATCGTTTTCTTGGCCATAAGTCAGCAGCCGATTGTCTGATTTCATTTAAATTTTGCATAGGGAAGCAAGATATGGCATGATAACGGAGGCCATATGTCAAAAGCTGCAAATTTTGACAATTCAAAACAGCGGACGGCCGCCATTTTAAATATCGTTAAAATGCCATATTTTCACGAAAAATCATCCAATTTTGATGAAATTTAGTGTACTTTATCAGATTATGAACCGACAACAGTAGCCTGACCAAAAATGAAAATTTATAAAATTCAAGATGGTGGACCGCCACCATATTAAAAATCGTTTTTCCGCCATAACTCAGAAGCCGATTGTCCAATTTCAGCAAAATTTTGCATGGTGAAGCAGAATAGCGATAGACATCACATGACAAAATGCAAATTTAGAAAATTACAGATGGACGACGGCCACCATTTTGTTAAATAAATCATTAATCATCGCTTTATGTTTTCTCACGAAATATAGTTATATTGGTGGAAGGTTCAACAGAAGTTACGATTATAAAACTGCAAATATAATTGGTAAAAACTGGCTAGTTTCAAACTCACTGTAAGGTGATAAAGTCAGCTCTAAAACAGCAAATATCACTTTGTCGATACTCCACGTAGAACGTTATGCTTGCCCTTACCAGCGAAGTCACGCGAATGTTCTCCTTTTATTTACACTGTATAACATGGAATAAACGAGTATTGCAGAGAGGCCGTGCTATGTTTCATGTCTTTCTTCAATAGTACAACATGTCGAGCGCAATGTTCTATCATTGGTTACTTTGGCTTCAATTTACCACTGCATACAGTTAATCTGTTCTCTTCTCTTTGGTGTATTCACTGATGTGTGATGGTCTGTGCTGTAAACAGACATGCACCGTAACTGTTATCATTGACGACCGTCAACTGATGATCGCACTGCAGCAGTCATCGATCCGATATCCAGATATTAGTTGAGAATCTCGATTTTAGCCTACCTCACCTGCAGTCGGCACCTCCGTTAGGGGGGTACCCTTCGGAATATTGCCATAACGTTTCGTATTGGAAAAATTAAAGTGGTGTGGTTACCCGATGGTCAAAAATTTAGAAGAATACACGAACATGACAGACATATACTGCACGACGGCATTGGCCGTGCATGTGCATAGCATAGCATGGGGAAAACATGACCTCTGTAAGATGTTTTAACAAACATCTTTTTTCAGAATGATTGTTACATTATGAGATAATCCGAGTTATTCATTGACCATGCTTGAAACTTGCTGCAGTTATCATCTTGTCCGGTGGTGGCTCAGTATGAACCAGTGGCATGTATTGCCCATTTTTCCCGTAGCATTTTGTTGTAGTCACAGGATGCGATTGTTCTGTGTGCTTGCACATTGCACAGATGTAGATTTCGTAAATAAATTCCTGTTTATAACCTGTAGCGGTGCATGTTTTTATTTTGCAACGGTGAACAGACCTACTAGATACGAAGACGAATCGAGCTGTAAATCATCAGATGAGGACAGTGCTGCTGATAACAGCATCCATCATCAACCGGATGGCAAAGAAAAGTAGGCTACAGTTGTACACTAAAAGCTGTAGTCATCACTGACACTCTTGAGTACATGTAGACTGAAAACCATGATGTTTGTTTCTTGAGCTGTGTACCAAATGTGGTTCAAATACATCATATAATCGCTGACAATGATTCACATTTGTTCCTGACGAATTAACTTCTGGTTCCGTTTTATGATACGTGTGTATCTCGGCGTGGTCTTGTTGCATCTTCGTACCAAGTTTTATGCAGCAAAATTCAGTATGGCCACTGTCCGCCATGTTGGATTTGGTGGGGGAAGTCTCGGAACCATTCACGAAAGGCCTTTTCTTTCTTTTTCCTATGGTGTGGCACATGCTCCCTTCGCATGCCATGCTGAGGCCTGCCTCACAGGCTGGCCCAATGTGCAACTCCAGGGATAGGACTAGTGTAGTGTAGTGCGACACCATCAGGCTAGCCTAATGGTGTGTGTAGTGTACTTATTGTGCGACCTCCATTCTTTTACAGGGAGGTGTGTATGAGGGCTAAGGGAGGGAACGGGAGAGGGTAGTGGAGAGACCTTGTGCCACAATATTTACCCTGCTCGGCCTATAACTACTGTCTCACATGATATCGACGTCGTACGCTTAAAACCACGTTTAGCGCATGCACAGTTAGTCCTTGCGGCTGGAAAATCCATGACAAGAAAAATACCGACGTTGTCGGACTAGGACTAGTTAGTCCGAGGTCTACGTCGGCGACGTGCATACCGACAATCGTACGCCGCTACGCTGAGACTAACTACGACCTACGTAGGCCTTAGTTCGCGACTAGCTTACGACTGTGTCATGCATACGGGCCCTGGTGCCTGCAGAAGGAAATGGCGACTTACAGACACTGATCTGTGTCCTTGTGGCGAGACCCAGATGATGTCTCACATTGTCGAATCCTATCCCCTGACAAAACTGAATGGCGGCTTATCTCGGCTACACTCTGCGGATGAAGACGCTGTTTCGTGGCTGACCAATTATGGTTAATGACACACATATGAGAAGAAGAAGCGAAGAAGAAGAATACCTACTGCGTGATGAACAGCCGTAGCTTTTGTGCACCTCGTGCCGTGGGCCCCAGGGTCCAATTTAGCTTTGCGTTGAATCGAGTCATTAATGACCAACCAGAGCATGCAACAGGACACCATCTGTTATCATTGGTTCAAGCAGCAACTAATAACTGAGTGTCTATACCCAGCATTAGCCAACCATCACAGATTAAAGAGGATACCGTTAAACCATCAGTGCCTGCCTGAGAATTTAACTCAAGCATACGCCACTATAACCTGACTCAGATGATCCGACCAGGCTGGGCTTTAAATCCAGTATCGTCGATTATCGCGGCTGCAGGCAGTGCATACCGCGACACTACCAATAGCGCCACCAGGACAGGTCATTCACGAAGGATATCCCACTAAAATTTTTGTAATGATCACTGATCAGTATAGTAGTGTTTAAGTTACAAGTATTTGAATTTTTTGTTGTGCACACTTGAACTCCAAATGTCATTTTTGGAGGGTTTGACTTTCATAACGTAGGCAAATTTGGTCTGGATCATTTGCAGTTTGCTGGAGTTATTCCACAAAGATTGATTTTTTGGACCCACAAAGTGATTAGAATATAGGCGGATAGGCTGCATACTTATTAGAATAATCAGTCCATGACAAGCTTGCTGTCACCATTCTCCATAATTTGCTAACATTTGTTTTTGCTGATGATTTGATAGTCAAATTGTATTGCATTTTGGATATTAGAAGTGTATCTGTTAAACTAGTGTGTCGAGTGAAGTAAAGAAGTAAATGAAGTACATGTAAAATTCAGACAAACTAAGTTATTGAACTGCTTATGCATTCTACTTTGATTCAGTAATATGAGAAATTTAATCCATTGCTTTATATTTTACACTGAATCTAGTAGTTAGCATTATGGAAATTTAGGGCTGCCATAAAAGTTAACATAATATGAGGTAGAAAATCATGTTATTTTGAATGCACA
>Ga0209149_1002804_pt1 | contig 10052 bp, 6 predicted proteins | sample WorMetTyACAVOLI2_FD_187423 | JGI IMG/M metagenome (GOLD analysis project Ga0209149, IMG submission 187423) | Marine gutless worms symbiont microbial communities from Max Planck institute for Marine Microbiology, Germany - Olavius algarvensis... ... | reverse complement strand
CCATATAAGTGGTCACCCATCAGCTGCAGGTCGAGCGCAGGACAGGGAAAGTTCGCCGATCAAAGACCGACGTTCTACCAACTGTGCCACGCAACCAACCAATAATAGTGTTGCGTAGCGACACCTAGCGAATGTCAAGAAAGCTCTGCTGGGCGAGGTTCGTCGTGCTCGTCAAATACCTGAAGTAACTAGTGTTGATGAGTGAACTAGTGCTGATTAAGGTGTAGGAGCTGCCATGGCAGCAGGAAGTCATTTAGAGAAGGGTATTTGAGCTCTTTCAGTTATGATATTATGATAGCTGAGCTTAGCCGACGGCGGTGGAAAGAGTAAGATGTGGCGGATGGGAGGGACATGGGAGATAAACCACTCTCAGAGCTTCCGACAAAAATCTGCTAAATATGGCACTAGACAAATTATAAGTCGTTGGTGGCTTAGTTGCAACATGAGCCCACCCAGTTTTTGCCCGCCGCTTATGAGCTTTGCATTACGCAGATTTCCCTGCAGAGACTGTTGCTATATATAGCTTGCTATTGGAGCTGACAATCAAGTCATTGCGTGGACATTGGCGTTGTTACTTGTTAGTTACCCGCCAATGCGGCTATATTTCTATACCTCGGTTTGTTTATTTGTTTGCTTGTTTGTTTTTGTCAAAATTACTTATACAGTTTTGGATGAATTTTCATGATTTTTTTATGGATAGAAACGATTAATTAGATTTTAGCTGTGACCTCGATCTGGATCTACGAATTAGTTTTCACTCTCTAACACTGCGAAGGTGCCCTGCATGTATGCTGAGGCAAGTGCAATTAACCGCTATTCTGCTATTGCAGTGGGGAAAGTCGCTGTAGGAAATCTCAACCGTTGACGCTAGCCTTGGCGGAGGTTCTGTGCTCTTTGAGTGCTCTCTCGTTGTGTGTTTGCGTTGAGAATGAAATAAATGTCTATGTTGTCCTCTTCCGCCTTTTATTTCACTTCCCTTCTTCTGTTTCTTTGTGTAATATATACATAGACGGTAGTCGGTGTAAGTAAATTTCTGCAGGTAAAAAATAAGTGACTGGTGGACAGCGCCACACACGACACTACAAAATGTGATCGAAGGCGTAGCCAGAGCTGAATAAGCACTGCAGGGACGAACAAATACAAACTGACGTACAGAAACGAACCACAGTGTAGAAGATGAACAGTTGCTTTTTCTGGAAAGCAAAATTTAGGATGGGTATGCTCTTCATGCCTCTTCGTGTTTACGTGAATAGTCACGTACTGTAACTAGTAGACTACAGTATTATCGTTAATGTTATCGTTGTTACATTATATTAGCATTTTGAAAGATGGAAGCCGAGTATCTTGACAGAGCTCACAGATGACATGATTTGACATAAACCGATGGACTGGACAATACAATCCATTGAGAGCAGAGAGACGCTGAATATATACTCGACTGATAGCGAGACGTGGGTCGTGAATGCAATTACTCGCTGCTGAGCGGACTATGCGAGCAGTCTGCGCGTTACTGTTGTGGACCCTACGAATGTCGCCGGATGACCGGTCAGCCATGCCATGCGGTCTTTCATTGACGCACCGTGTGACGTTTCGGGAATCGAAAACACTGCCACGGGAGAAAAAATGTCCACTATTCTGCGGACATGATGACAGCCTACTCTTTGATATCCTTGATGTACCTGGAGCCTGCACGTGTGTCATCGTCGGCATCACGCCCACAGGCGCCGAAATGGAAAGTAAAACAGTGGGACAAAAGTTGCAGAGCTAGGTCCGGGAGCACAGCCAGCCAGGGTGGGAGCTGTGTACAAGAAACTGAAGTCTATCTGTAATATTCGTTTTTAAGCGCCTCACTTTACTTTAGTAAAAGAGGCGCTTATTGAGATAGGCTGTGTCGTGACGTCGTTGGTCGTTGGTTGTCACGCGCGTGCACTGTGGCCAAACGGTGCATCCTAGGCCTATAGTTACTATGGAACACTAATAGGAACCCCTACCCCAGGAATTCAATGGTACAAAGTTCGACCCCCTGGGGTGACCCCTAACCGGGGAATGGGCCCCCCGTGAGGCGCTTTTTGTCAAATTACTTTGATCTCTTGTTGATTTTCGATTGCATGCTAATGTTGCAGGCTTGACACGTTAAATACGCAGTGTCGTATCATACCGTACGGCATTTTGCATTACAGACTGTCTTTCACGTGTCTGTCGAATAGGATTTGGCGCCGCTGATCACGTCGATCGACGCTGTTTAGTTTCCCTCCCAAATTATAACAGTCCATAGACAGAAATGTCCCCGCACGCGGCAGACGTGACACATTAAGGAAGTCGAGCGCTGACGCTGCAGCCGGCCGCTGTCTGTTACGTCTGTTACACTTAGCTGTCATTTCGCATGGCGCGTCGAATGGCCGACAGCACTGCGCTGCCCGCTGACCTTCTACCGTGACATTACTGCAGCCCCCGCCAACGAAAAGGTCGCGCAACGCGTTCGTGCGTATTATCGAATATACTTCCTGTCAGATTCAGCTGACCTCGTGTCCTATAGAAATGCGTGTGTGACAACGACAGCGATACAACTGATACTGCTGACAACAAATAACAAATAACCATTTTATTTTGCCTGCATATTTTAACCCTTTACAGTGCAAATGTAATTATGATGCCACATCGAATAATATGAAGTTGGTACACTGGCCGTTGATGGGTGGACTGTTACATTTGGTACAGCGAGGAGGGGACTGGGCGGGTCCACAGATCACCCGGCCCTCTTTTCTGTACCAAATGTGACAGCCCACCAATCAACGGCCTGTGTACCAATCACATAATTGCTGTATAATGTTTCGTTGCTCGGCGGTTTTAATGTGTCCATTAAAGGGTGAGAAAGCTGCAGCACTATTTTCCACTCTGTCACTTCGACTTAAATACTTTGACATTGCATTGTCATATTGTTGAATATACTCCGTTATTCAGTCACTTTCACTACCACAACACTGGTATATTATAACAAATATAATTAGTCTATTTGTTAAATATTCTTTGGTACCAGCAACGTAAGGAAGATGTCAATAAAAGCGTCATTGCAGCATTCGTGTTAATCGTTCAAGAGAACACATCCTAACAAAATGGTTGTGAGTAAGAAATATTGACCAAGACGTTTACGTATGATATTTACTGATAGAAAATGGAGTTGTGACGGGCAAAAGACACTGAAAAAAGAAAAAATAATAATAACAGTGGCAGCGGTGAATGACGTCCGGGTAGTGTTCGACTACGCACTCACAACATCATTATCATCATCATCACCACCTTCGTTTAACAGCAAGGTGTCAAAACGCAACTTGAACAACGCCTGCCATTGACGTTATAGCAACGCTGACAGTTGGTGAAAGAATTGCATCCAGGCACAGGCAATATACAGGATCCGGCAATCCGCAGAAACATGGACTACGCACTGCTTGTATACACAGTAGTGCGCACACGGCCTGGACCGACCAACGAATCGCGCAATCAGAATAACTCACGACGGTTAATGCTATTGACGTTACTTCGTTATTGTGAATCAATGCGTGAATCTATAGTGAATGGTAAATGCACGGTATCTCGTCCAGCTGCAATTTAGTTCAATAGTGATGTCACTCGCTCGTAAATCACCGTCCAACATTAAGTCCCATCGGCAACCACAATGCCGATGAAGGTACGGTCGATCGTCGGAGTACAATGTCACGCGTACGACGGCATTAGTCCGCTAATAACAATAAATACGAATATAAAAGATACATGAAACAAAGACAGGTATGCGACCACAGCATGTTATCACTAGACGATATCTAAAGCTTGCCGCCACATTGGCACACGTAACAGATTGCTTCAGTTATCACGTGATCACTCGATCGCAAAAACGGACATTCATCAACTAAATGTCGTAGAAATTAATTATTCATTCTTTATTTTCGACACTGTCCATGACTACGCAAAACGCACACCGCGATGACAAGATGCTGCTCGCTAATATTCGGTATTTTACTTCGCTGTATCAAACGTTATCTCCGGTCAACAAGGCCCAGCCAATCAGTTATCACATCGTCTCAGGCAACAGTACGGACTAGCAGTTTTGCGGACGTTTATAGGCTATATAACGAACGGCGGGTCTACTCAGGATGAAAGTTAGGAACAACATCATTCGTATTTATCAGTACGGGATACGGAGTGCGTAGAGATAATCCCCTATAGAGATACCCCCTGAAATTAGCTCCCTAGTCGGAGAGGGTCAGGAGTACGGGACAGTGCCAGTTTTCAAACAGTCCCCTCCTCGTGGGTCGGTTAGGGTCAGGAATATGGGTTAGTGCCATTTTTCAAATTTTCTCTAGGGGGTAAAACTAATCTACGGGGACTATCTCCCGGGGGGAGTTATCTCGTGGATTCAGGATACGGAAGACGTCGATAACAATTCGCCATCAAATAAGATCTATAATTTGCCCGCCAACATTAGGTGCATGGGTGTGTGCTCCCAGCGCCCCTCCTCCCCCTGGAATCGCCTGCCTATAACGCGCGTTGACATTTGAAGTATTACGCTGGACATTTTCGCCATCGTCGCCGGCGGCAGTCGCCGTCGTGTAGGTCGACATTGATAGTTATCATGCCGCTGCTCGCACCTGCTGTCACCATGGCAACGCTTATCTACTGCAGCGAGACATACGTATCGCTATGTACTGGCCGCTGCAGGGGTGCTGGCGAACCCGGCCGATCGACGTGCACGGGGCCAGTGGCCACCAGCGACGACGTATTGTCCTGCACCGGTAACGTACTTGCTTACCGACCAGCGAAACATCGCTCGTGCTTCAACTGAACGACAGCTACATGACTATTACGTCATTTATTTCGCTATCGTCTGTGTGGTCTCTGCGGATTGCTGTCAAGACCACTGCACAGCTTTTCGTAAGAATCCTAACAAACGGGGGCGTCCACAAGGGGCGGATGACGCAATTTGCATCATGGAAATTTTAGGGGGGGGGTAAAAATCGGGGGCCAATCGTCAAACAGCGTGATGCCTGGAAAACGCTGAGCTTTTAGTGCACATATTTGTAGTTAAAATTTTCAATGATCCCAGACCCCCGGCCGGCCAGGGGAGGAGAATAGCGAAGTGTGGGAGGAGGAAATGGGACAGAGTGAGCGAAAGTGTAGGTAGGTTTCTTTGATTGGCTTCAGAGGCACGAACACGCAGCTAGCAAACAGCGGCCGCTGATTCACGGTCTCAGTCGAGACTGGAACTATAATGTCCACCACACACATCCAGCTTGTCGTTCAGTAACAGAGGGGCGGGAATGCTTCTAGGCTGGGGGCCCGGGAGCGCACCCCCCCGAATGTCGGCCAACCCCAAACTTTTGAGACTTGACTCACTGTGTTTTCGTATCGATGGGTACAGACGATGGGCCAGCTGTCCTCCAAAACATTTTCGTCTAGAACCGCACCTGTATGACATGGTCTAGAGACCCCCTGAACGCCAATTGAAACCGCCGCTGTAGGGCAGTGTCTAGGACCGGCAAGTTGGCGTTTCTTAGTCTACTGCGTGATGCGAACGGGGTCTGCAAAATGTTTCGATTACAACGACTCGAAGGAATTGCTTTCTTCTTCTATTTTCCCGGTAAACAAACGCAACGCGCGCGACTACTGCTCGACAAGTCACCACATCTTCTCCTGTGCTGAAAACATGAGTACGCAGTCTATTGATTTTTACCGCGCGTCATACAGCACTGCAGCAATGCTGACGCACGATGACGCGCGATATTGATATAGCAATTCTGTCCGTCTGTCTGTCTGTCACGTTCCGGCTTAACATACTTTCTTCAGGTATGGTAGCCCAATCATTCTAATGTTCCCAGTACTAAACACCTTAGCGAAATTGCGACGGGATCCCCACCTACAGGGGCGTCAAATACATGTGGGGGTATATAAATTTCGCGATTTTCTCTCAAATCGGCCACGTAGCGGCCGCAGCCAAGGGTGCCACAGATGTTTCGTCCCATAAAAACTATCTCTCGTGAAAAAATATCCCCCTTAAAAACTATCCCACGTGAAATTCAAGCTTCCGGCAACGCCAGCCACCATCAGTGTACCATGCTTCCTCCCCATTAAAACTCCCCTCTTGAAAATTTACTATTGCTACTATCTGTGTGGCGTGTGCTGCTGCGCTGCTGACGCGCGATCTGTCTGCGATAACTACGTTTCTTATTCACTGCTATTTTTCGATGACAAAATCATGACTTCACTCTTCAGCCCGGTATAAATACATAACGGTCATCAATCTACAGCATTTTACGAATCCGCGCGTTTGCCTAAGAAGTGAAAGCAGACAATATATTGGCTGCTACTTGGGTGGTCGAGTGCCTGCCTCGTGTCTACCTGCAGTCTATAGTGCAGTATAGCAGGTTGCTGCAACTGTGTGTGGTATAGTGACGTCAACCAGTCTTAACGTGACAGCTGGCCTCGTACACTTTCTATAGGATGTTACAAAACTATACTATCTGTGCAGGACAGCTAGCTGCACGCATTTTTTGTCGTTTATTAAAACTCGAAATCATAAATGAATTAACAGCCAAGCGTATAGCTAGAATGGTCACAATGGTCACTAGGCAGCCTATTAAAAAGTAATACTCTGCACTGTCCTCAAAGCAAACAGCGAACTTGTCGTACCTGTGAGATGTTTTGGGCAATATACTTGTCCGGCTGATGTAGCCGTATGATTAGCGCGTACTAATGCAGATCACGCCCGTTGCATTATAATTGCGTATTTCGTCAGCGTGGCATCATATTGCGAAATTTGAGATGCATGATGATGTTCATCTTCGACCACCATATTTATTCTCTACTATCATTCAAGTAAGCTCACATATTCCGTTCTGCATCAGCACTAAAAGTACCAAACAGTAACTTCTCAGCCTACTTAAGAAAAAAAGACTAAATAACAAGTGCTTCAGCAAGGCACAAACTCGTCATACGGGGGCTGCACTCCCCGGTGGTACCGCCCTGTGACTTACATTTTTAGAAAGCCGTCGTCGAGTTTATGTTAAGCTCTAATTGACATGTAACGCTGCGACTTACCGTTTTCGAGATATTCGCGGTCAAATGGCCAAAATTTAGGCCCAAAATTTCGGATCTGGGGATCCCTAGTAGCACCGCCCCAAAAAGGGAAGAAGACCATAGGTACCATCATACAAAATTTCACGCCGATCGGTGCCATCGTCGCCGAGATACCTGTAACAGGACAGAGAAAAAATCCAACAACCGATGCCCTTCCATACCAACGCATGGCGGGTATAATAACTCCGAACGAAGTTTGAGGGTTCTAACTGACGTATAAAAACAAGATTAGATACCGACGCTCTTTTAATCGGATAAGTATACACCACATACGAACGGAATTTTATCTCACATTTGCGTATGAACAGCTAGTCACAGATAACAGATATATGCATCACCCCGTCTCTGGAATCAACTCCCTGATTCATTCCGTCAGCCTTACCAGTCATGTCTCGACTCACCTCCTCACTCATTTGTCAGCTCATCTCTATCATCACCACCACTCTCATCATCCATTTAGTGCCGGATTAAGCCTTCGGGAGGCCCTGTGCCAAACATGAAATGGGGGCCCTTCTACCCCCCTGCCTTCCCTCCCCTTAGAAGTAGGCCCCCTTAAATACAGCTAAGGGGTCTGAAAACTCAACTTTTTGCATCGGTTGTTCTTTTTTCTAACGGGCAAATTGCATTACCGTCAATGGGACCTTTGGCACCAGACCACCTGCGGGCCATTTAGCCGCGCTGCTGTATTTTTTATTCCGTCTCTCTGAGTAACACATTGATGTTGTCAACAAAAATGACGTCATACCACAAACTGTAACCATAACGTAACGTAAAATTTAGCAGGTGCTCTAATCACGGGCACCCTATCTTATGGCCCTGGATTAGCGCCCCCCCCCCTTTATAAAAAATGCCCGGTGTTTTATAAAACTGGTGCAATCTGGTAAAACAATCCAATACGTCTTCATACTCGGTGATAGGAAAAATTTAGCAGGTGGCCGCGGGAGGCCTGACAATGAGGGGCCATAATTAATTATGCCATGGCATAAATAGCACTATGGTTAATCCGGCCCTGCATCCATCACTCCTTCACTCTTTCACTCCAGGCTCAAAACCTACCTTTTCAACAAATCCTTCCCACCTTAGACTTCTTTCACCTACCGGACTGCCTTCATGACAACGGGACTGAACCGGGCCTATCACGCTCATCGGTTTATTTTTAGTGTCACATTTTAATTTTTCGTTTGTTCCGTGTGGTAGACTAAGCTGGTCAGATTTTTACTGCACGTTAAATACACACTATCGTATCGTATCGTATCGTAGTCAAACTGACTGCTGTAAATGTCAAAACTTCAATACTTCCCCCCCCCCAGCTAATAACAATTTTGCTAAAAGAGGACAATTCACTTTATTCCAAAAATTCACTATTAATGCTGCGTTTTAATTTATTAATATTTTGGTCTGTGAAAATCACAGGCTTACTTGTCAATCACTCTGTACTCATATGTTTATAATCATAATAATCATAATCATAAAGTTAACCAACTTACACAAAGAGTGACCAGTGTTTTACAATTGTAAAGAGTGAATAAAATAAAAAAAATAAAAACGAAACAAAGTTCACTGGATAAAATAAAGTGTAAAAGCTAGTTAGTAATCTATAGGCAAAAGCTATCCGCGACCAAAAATTATAGCTTTTGCCCTCCCAGTCGGCTGGTACTCTTTCACCGAGTAATGCGTAGTGTAGACCTATAAAAATTAATAACTGAAGTTAACAGACGTCGACATGTTGCGTTGCTGTTTCCGATCAGTAGTTTGTACCTGGCGGGGGTCTATCGAGCAGGTGCTCTATCTAATCGACCCCACACGAAGTCGGCACTCGTATAGAATGTATTACGTTGTGAATACTGCAACTGTTCCTTCAATACGACGGCACGGGGACTAATTTTGATGATTTGGCGCGGTGATATGACTGAATGGGCGGGGTTTACTATGCTAATGACAAAATGAGCCACTTAAAAGAAACGTATACAGTGAATGTGGTGTTAAATACATGCATAATACGAAACAGTTTGATCTGCTTTCGTTTGATACTGCAGTATGGGCTGAGCGTCGGTCTGCTGTTTGCTGTAGCGGCTTTTCGGCAAATCTCAGACATTTATCCCAGGACACTCGACCTAACTAACTGTAGTAAGCATGAAAAGACGCGTCGGTTTAACACGAACCAAATTCGGTAAAATATCGCAGATACTGAACTGTTTTTTTGTGACCTTTGAATGATCACATTGATAAATGTCATTCCTGGAAAGTCAGATTGCCGTACGTAAGTTACAACTGCACAAATGTGTAGTTAGAACAGCACATTTGTGTAGGGACGTTAGAAAAAAAACCCTGCAAATGTGTGTAGTTCCATTGATATAGGCCATTGTACGGCTCAGACACTTGACGATACTACAACAAACAAGTAGTACTAGGCACATCACACCTCGAACCACGCCGCATTACAGGGTGCTGCCACCTGGCGAATTAGGCCTACATGACACGATTCGTTACTCGTCTATTCTGATAGCTGTAACGGTTTTTCGCCGTAGTGTTGCATGGTAACAAATAAAGTTATACAGGTGACAAATACCTCCATGTCCAATGGCTATCGAGGTACAACCATTCAGGTGTACCAAGTGCGCTGATAGCTGTACCGCACATTGAGCATCTCATGGGTAGAGCATACTAGCCTACTAATGCTGAAGTCTGCTCGCACCTGTTATATCAGTATCCCGCAATATGTCGCGCCCTATACAGGCACATGCGTCTCGTGTATATACAGGGTGACCCAACTAAAGTGAAGCCAACATACATTTTTGTTTGTAAAATGTGAATGGATAGATAACATTCAATGATTTTTGGTGAATGCGATAACAGTTCACTCACACACCTTGGGAAGCATAAAAATTTAATATTGTTCGTCAGATGGCGCCACAAAGGCTAGG
>Ga0209149_1002803_pt1 | contig 10054 bp, 10 predicted proteins | sample WorMetTyACAVOLI2_FD_187423 | JGI IMG/M metagenome (GOLD analysis project Ga0209149, IMG submission 187423) | Marine gutless worms symbiont microbial communities from Max Planck institute for Marine Microbiology, Germany - Olavius algarvensis... ... | reverse complement strand
TGCCATTGACCTAGATTAAAAAACTCATTGAATGTCTGCTTTTGCTAATATTTATTTGTTAAGATCTAAAATGTGCTGTAATATTTTTAAAGAGAATAGCTACCTGTTTTTTTGTTAAAATAATGCGTATTTTATTTTCTGCACTCGGGAGAACAACACGACTTTCTTTGCACATAGGCATATCAGCCTGTAACATAGTGAGGATAGACGTGGCGCCCTCTAGCGTGTTACGCTTTCATTAAGATGAAATTGGCATCATGTAACTAACTTGTTGATCGATGTAGTTTACGACCTGCCAAAAATCTGTTAATTTTATCAGTGCGTTCGCTTGTTACAAGCAAAAATGTCAGCTGGCCTCGTTTAATTTGGCCCACTTGGAATTTATTACAAAATCGTACACGGAGTACAAACATAGGGCCTAGTATAAAAGAAGAAAAAACTAGTAGCATACAACATTCTTAACCAGACTATTAACCTCCTCTAGACTAAACCCAGAGGAGAACGTTAATACTCCAGACCGCAAAAGTAGCAATTCACCTAACAGATGAGCTCTACCCACATCACTAGGGGACATGGAGCGCCAAAAACTTTTACAGAATAAGCTTACTGAAGTAGGATGTTTTACAAATTAAGACACAATTGACCCATTTATATATGTACCATTGAATTCCTGGGGTAGGGTTTCCGTATTATCAATGGTATATATATATATATATATATATATATATATATATATATATATATATATATATATAAGCAATTTATAAGGCGTCATAACATGGCGAGAGCCAATACATGGTCCAACCATCAACATCACAGCACTTAAGGAGACGTTCAGCTCACCACTGTTGTTATTTGTAAACAATTACAATATTACTCGCCGAGCTCTGAACTAAGACAGTTTCAGTCATTGAGTCAGAAAAGATCAGATTTCCATAAATATAGCAACTAACAAATGCACATTGATGCATAAAATCAATTATACGTAACACACACAGTTACTGTTACTCCACAACAAATGCTCATAACATTTCAATATTATTACAACAAAAATGTCCATTATGTGCATTGGCGCATTTAGGATTTCAGTAAGGAAGGGGGCAATCCAGGCGCCGTAAGTGCCGAGAAAGGTCGGGTGTGGAGGAGGGGCTGGGCCCATCGCAGAAAAAGTCATTTTTTTTGTCCCCAAAATGATAAGTCTCGATGAATTTTGAAGCAGTTTTTAACGGCAGAAAACACAGATGGTCACTAGAAGCTTCGGACACGGATTTTATGGTTAAATCGCAAAATGATCAACAGTGCAAATAGTGTCCAAAAAATGCACGGTCAGGCCAAAGGGGGCGGACACACACACCATCGCCCCCACCCTAAATATGCCAATGATTATGTGGGCTTATTACTGTAGGGATACATATAGTTATACAGCTGGCTTTGACTAGGATCTGCATAACCACCAGCCGCGTAGAAAGTGTTGTAATATGCAGCGGTACTGTTAGCGTAAGCCATTACCTGTGAGGCATAATCTGCATCAGTCTGAACAGCACTGGATGGAGCTAGAGAAGTGCTGGCTGCATTGGAGACTGGCATATTGATATAACCGTGTGTGTCTGACACTCCCATGCTTTGCAGGTAACTGTTATAGTATGCAAAGTAGTCGGCTTGAGTACCAGCTGGCCAAGTGTTCATATTATGCTGCTCACCGCTTGAAGCAATTCCAGAAGCAATAGTCGTACTAACTGCGGTATTCGGGTAGATCTGTGTGGATACCGTTGTGTTGGGTTGCTGTCCATATGACTGTGAAATGGACACGGGGTTCCATGGGGAACAAGCAGGCACAGATGTACGTAGTGCATTGGAGGCCGGACCAGCAACAGCAGCATAGTTAAAAGTTGTGGCAGGATTGGTCCGAGGTGTTGTATTTCTTGTGGCAGCAACGTTAGCAGAAAATGGTAACTGGCCAGTAATATTGCTGTTCTTTGGTCTTACTGGGACTGTGCCAGCTTTATTGCCTGAAAATACTGGCTTATCCTGGCGCTGAGCAACAGCATGACTGGCATGCTCAACTCTGCCTTGGTTGGGTACATCAAACCGATGAACCCTGTCAGGTCCCGGAGCTGGGGGTACCTTCTTGTTTGCCACGGTCACCATCTGGCTAAGACTACCACGTGAGGACAACTGACCTCTGGAAATACCTCGTGTCATTGACGTATTTCCCCGACCTCTAGGTGGCCGTGACGCTGGGCCTGTATCATGACTTCTTCCGAAATCGGCTTGAATTGGTCCTACTCTGTCATAACTTCTGATAGGACCTCCCCGAGTTGGCCTGTCTCTACCAAAACCATCATTAGGTCTTTCTCCATTGTAACCTCTGCCAAAAGGCACCTGATGAGGAGGCCCTGCTGGTCTTGGACCACGGTGCCCATTATCAAACATGCCGCAAGGGGGAAACATTGGTGGTCGGAAGTCTGGGCCATGAAAACGAGATGGTGGTGGACCGCGGATGTGGCTATGACCATCATCCCAGCCACCAGGCACAGGGCCACTGTCCCAGGAAGAGGCAAGACTGTGATCAACGGGTGTATCCCATTCTTCCAAATACGGTGGGAGCCCTGCCTCTGCACGCAGTCGCATGACCATCTCAACTGGATCTTCTTCATCGATCCCGTACAACATCATCCGTTTGTTCTCCTCATCAGCATCTGTCCACAGCTGGAGATATCGCAGCGCCTTCTCGGCAGCTTCGCATCGAGCCTCCTTCTTGGTTTTTCCAACGCCGACATAAGTCCGATCCTCTACGACAACGGCAATGATGAATGCTATGAGATCGGCTCGCGGAATCCTCGTCTCGCGCAGCTCCATGAACTCAAGATTGTGGTATATGACATTCAGCTTAGCAGCCGCATTCTTCTGTACAGCTGAAAGTAACGGCACTCTGTTAGCAACCGGAATAAATATTTTCCAAAAACAGTTATAAATTAAAACTAGAATCGTTGAGTCTGACTGTGCCTGCATCACACAAGCCATGACAGCATGATTGTGGCTGGTGTGATGCACACTGTGGAATGTACATGGCATGCCATACATATGCCACAGGTATGTATGGCAGTACAGCTATGGCTAAGGTTAGGGTTACTCATTTACAGTAGTCGTACCACACCCATCTTCAAACTCAACATGCTTTTTCATCCCAACTACACACCTTGCATGGCACAGAGGTAAAACGCCGGTCTTTGACCAACGAACTATCCCTGTCCTGCGCTAGACCTACATCTGACGAGTGACCACTTATGCAGGTGAAGCGTATAGGTCAGCCAACCAGGCCAACTCAGCCTTTCATTTTTTCGGGGTCGATAAATAAGTAGTAAGATGCAATTCGATGTTTGCGACCACAATTAGTGGTGGCGCCATCTGGTGAATGCTTACGAGGTAGAGGCAGGTATGGTGTTAAATTGCAGGTAAAAATGCGTGATCCATACCTGAGCAAATTGTAGGTGAGGTGCTCACAATATGGTGCTATATAAATTCACTTCCTTTACCTTTACCTGTTTCATGTTAGTATCGCCAGCAGTTGCAATGCTCAAACACTCAAACTCCACCAAAATACTTGCTACCACTTATATGCCATTTTTGCCTACCCCACAGACAAACATACACACAGACAAACATACACACATACAAACATGTTGAAAACAACACCAGCTTCTGCTATCGTGACTGGTAAAAGCTCACGACCAACTCTTATATGCTGTAATAAAATACCTAAATTTCAAACAAATCACACACAACTAAAACTGAAAAAAATATCATCTCAATAACGACGTTTTTATTTAAACACTGATACCAGTATTTTAGATAAAATCTTAACACACTTTGCAGCATAATTGTAGAGAAATCCATTTACCTAACCTAGTATGTTATAGTTATATATATTTATAAACACTGTTTTATTGTTTTATTTTTTTATTCCTTGCATAATTCAACCCCCCCTGTACATCTGAAAATTAAAAATACTCAGTGATGTTGCAAACTCAAACTCACCAAACATGCGGTGGTCATATCGCGGGATTTCCGGTGGGCCTTCCGCGTGTCGTTTCAACCAGTTTGCCTCACGCTGTTCTGCTTTCAGTTCTTTTTCTCTTGCTGTGATAACTCCGTTTCTCTGCAGCACATCGACAGCGTAGGCGGCAGCGTTGATCTTGGCTTCCAGCTTTGTCACACCGACGCCAGAATACACCTCATCGAACACCGACACACTACGAACATTTCAATCATCATTATCTTGAACTTACTGCATTTAATTATCTCACCACTCAGTGCATTCCACTCACTGAACAAATAACAAAAGGAAGAATACCTCCCACTATGTATTCAACCTACCACATCTTTCAGTTATTTTCACTGAATGTCTTCTTAAATTGCCTGCCTCAGTGGCGCTGTTGGTAGCATCCGTGGCATGCGTGTATGCCATGCCTACGGTGATCAGCGAGTCTGGGTCCGAGGCCCAGGCTGGCCCGATCATTGTGTCAGGTTATAGCGCGTATGCTTTGAGATTAAATTCTCAGGCAGGCAGAGGGTTCGACAGTGTCCTCTTTAATCTGTGACCGTTGGCTAATACTGGGTTCAGAGACGCTCAGTATTAGTCGCTGCTTGAACCACTGATAACAGATGGCCTCCTGCTGTATGACTGGCCGATCATCAATGGCTCTGTTCACACACACTGCTAAATTGGATCTGAGGGGCCCACGGTGCGAGGTGCGCATGAGCTATGGCTGTCCATTATGCAGTAGGTATTAGCCGCCAGAGAAACAGTGGTTATAGGCTGAGCAGGGTAAATATCATGGCACAAGGTCTCTCCACTCCTGATCCCTCCCTTAGCCCTACACACCTCTCTATAAGGAGGGGTCGTGCAACAACTACACACTACACACACCATCAGGTTAGCCTGGTGGTGTCGCACAACACTACACTAGTCGCTTTCCTGGGGTTGTGCATTTGGCCACCCTGTGAGGCAGGCATCAGCACTGGCATGCATAGGGAGCGTGTGTCACCCCAAATAAGAAAGAAAGAAGTCTTCTTAAGTTTGTGAAATTTTAAATCTGGCACTAAACCATACTCCTAACCATCAGTCCATTAGCACTGACTGCTGACTGTGTAAAGAAGTGCCTCTCCAGCATGTTATACATTAAGCATCACTTTAATCAGTACATCTGTAACCATGATGATGATGATGATGATGATGATGACGATGATAAAATTACACCGAGATCTCATTGAAAATACATCACTACTAATGTCATCAAAACCTTTCAGGATCCTTAGACAAAGCCAACCACCAACTTTGGCTGTGAGTCTACCTATAGGCTGCTATCATCAATAGCCACCACTGCTGTATTGCTCAGCCCGAATGCTGATAGTCATTTTACCATCACACGGATGGTAGAAGGCTGAGTTGACCTGTGCACTGCAGTAAAGGTGTGTTTAAGGCTTTTTAAGAACAATGCTAACCCTGAATAAGTTTGTGTTTATAATGCGAGGCAATTGCTACAGCTGCAAAACTCCTCAATTCGGCAGTAGTCTTTTCACACAAATCAAAACAAAGCAAAGACTGGCCGCACGATGCTTCGTGTCTGTCAGTAGTTAGCTTCAATAATACAATACCTCGAGCGCGTTATTTTTATTATTAGTTACTTCGGCTTAGGATTTACCAGTGCGTACAATTCGATTCTGTTCTGTTGTCTTCAGCATAACGTCGAGCCTTGCTGTCATACACACGATTCACGGACGACCGTGACTGTGTATAGCACACTTGGTGGGTCTTGCACTGTACACAGTCATGGACGACCGTGACTGCTTATACCATGTGGCGCTCGCTCGTCAATAACCAGTCAACAAAAACCCCACCGCTAAGTGCGATAAACTAACCACGGTGCAGCAGTTACCAATCGCAAAGGCAGATATTCGTTGAGAATCGAGATTTTAGCCTACTCCATCTGCATTCGACGGCCGTGTTACGGGGGTCCCTGTCGGAGTATTGCCATGACGTTTGCTATGGAAAAACTAGAATGGCGTGGATACCCGATGGTGAAAAATTTTTAAAGATATGATTACTCGTTTAGACATAATCCACAAACGTGACAGACACACAGACAGACAGACAGCCAGACACCGCATGAGGGCTAAGGCTGCGCTTGCATATCATTGCACGGCAATCATACTTGTAAATACTAGAATACTAGCCTTGCCGAGAAAAAAACTGAGCCATCGAGAACTGGGCCTTCAACAATCTGTACATCTGGAAAGTATTCCATGATGAGAATCATTGGGTTGTTTTGTGGCCGCAACTGAATTACTGCCTCTCGTTCCAGTTTCGCTTTGTAATGCTGCCAGATGCGATCATCACCTTCGTATATCGGCATCCCGTCTGCAGACAGAAAACGAAAATTTAACATAATGTGTGCTGGGTATGCAGCGTTACACAGGTCATTAGCAGAAATAAATATCAAACTCTCAGAGAGTGCAAACCTCTGCCAAGGCGTCTGACCTCAACCAAGTGATTCGGGATTTGAATCCAGATTTCCTGATTAATCCGAATTTGGATCCGGATGTCTGCTGGATCGCTCCTAAAATGTTCTGGATTCACTACCTTGTCGGCATCAGTAATTTCACTGAGTGTCATGAAAACTGGCCAGTGACTGTATGAGAAATGCTAATACATCTCTTAAAATCCCCATCCCGCAATGGTGAGGGATGTAGAAAAGTGATCCATAATCCGTTAAACCACTACCAAAAGTTAATCAGTTCTTCTGATTCATAGTCCCAATCATAACATCAAGTTTTAAAGAAATCACCTGATTATACAGTTAGCTTATCAGTGCACAATAAGACAACATTATCCATACAACAGGTGCTTGCTTAATATAACAATCATTAACTCTAAACATTTCAAGTGTATATCTGTACTTTGTGTTGAAACTAAAATATGAACTCTAGAGAGTACAGAAGACTTGTGCCTAAGTTAATTGACTTAATCCATAATCAGTAATAAAAGTTACATTATGTTTTTCATTTCTGTGTCACTATGGTTTATCATACAAGTAGCTCTGCTGTCACAAAAAAGGCCGTGCGATGCTTTGTGTCTGTCAGTAGTTAGCTTGAATAGTACATAGAGTTGATATTTTAAGCTACAGATTTAACACTACGTACAATTAATGCTGTTCTGTTGTGTTTGGTGTAACGTTGAGACTTCTTGTCATAACATTTCGTTGTCGTCTCCCGCCATCAACAAGCTCTGCCGTTTACTACCATCGATATGTGTCACAACTTGCCACGGTTCAGCGGCACTGTGTTGATAACATCTAGCCAGTCACAGTGTTGACAGCATGCGATGAAGCCAGATACTGGCTCACAATCACAACTTCTGCTTACCCCACCTGCATTCGATGCCCCCATTACTAGGCCATTAGGGGAGTCCCCATCGGAATAGTGCTATGCCATTTGGTATGGAAAAACTAGAATGGTCTGGCTGCCTGATGATGAAGAAAGTCAGGATACAATTACTTGTTTTGACAGAATCCATGAACGTGATGAACAGACGGACAGACAGATGAACAGACACAACATGACAGCATAGGCCAAGCTTATGCATAGCATCACGTGGCATAAACCATAGATAAGTCAAGTGCATCAATACACAAGTCAAAATAGTAATACAAGACAGACAGTAAGATAAGACATCCTACTACTACTTAAAAATTTTAGATACTGTTATAGATATTCAGATATTTTAAGTTCCAGACTATAATAAACTTTGTATTTCTTTGTTCATCTATTCAGACTTCTGGGTTCAATGAATATCATAACTAAAGTGAATGTAAAATAAACCACACAGCTGGGTAACACCATCTACAGTAGCACAGAATAATGCATAGGCTAAGTGGTATCAGTGTCTAATGTCTATATATACCTAATAGTTACCATCAATAACTTTAAAGACAATGCATAATGCTTACTTTCAGAAATTCCAAATTCCAGATTATACAGCTTACGAAGGGCATCCCGTGCAGCTCGTGCTTTTGCCAACTTTTTGCTATTGCCTGCAGCTCGGAATGTTTCTCCATCAACAACTGCTGCCACCGCAAACATTGGATGAAGCGGATCGTCAGACTTTGCAAGCAACATGTAGCTAGCATCGATCTGCATCTCTCCGATAATCGTAAGCGGGTTCTTCCCAATGAGCTGCGAGAGTAAGTCATCTTCGCCCCAGCCTCGCAATTCCTCAGGTAGGTCATCATCACGGCTGTCGACAGTTGGTTTATTGGAAGACATTTCAGGTACAATTTCACGATCATGCTGATCATCTGCAACATAATCCTCAGGAAGGCTGAAGTCACGCAGAAGCGAGGACTTTATCTTTGTGGGAAAAACAACATCGGATGAAAAGTCATCGGCTGAACATGGCTGAGGAATGAACACTGGTGGCGGCGGACTTTCTGTGACTGAATCAATCTCTCCAAGATACATAAGGGCATACTCCGCAGCCATCACCTTTGCTTTCTTCTTTGACTGTGAAATACCTTGAAACGTCTACAGTTGTTCATGCACACAAAGTAATGTAAACAGGATTAAACTTAATGGACTCTTAAGCCCGATACACACTGGTGACAAAGCTGAATACAACACGGTCGATTTAAACGACGATTTTGTTGAAAGTCGACCATGTCACGTTGTCCCTGTACACACTGGCGACAAAGTTGAAAGGACATTCGGCATTCGGGTGACAAATTCGACCGAGTTGGCGACAATGTCGACCGTGACAAGCTGTGGAATTCGACTTTGTTGCCAGTTGTTGCCGATTTGTTGCCAAAACTGGCAACAAAGTCAACCATATCGGCGACAGTCGACTCTGTCGTCGATTTGTCGCTGATTTCGGCAACAGTCGACTTTGTCGCCAGTGTGTACTGGGCTTTAGGCTACAACAAAACATGATACTTACAGTACAGTACAGGTTAACTATACCAGTCCTGAAAAACCAAACTGAAGTACAATGTTATTTTTATGGACAATATCAAACAATTTCAGCATCAAATAAAATGTTGAAGAGAAACTTCGTTTTAAAAAGCTGCATTAATACTATTAATAAGTGAAGATTGAAAGATTTACAACAGCTTTTCCCTGAGCCACTGATACAATGTTACATATTACACTGGTCTACGCGGACATGTGCATAGACTGGAGTTGGTCCAAAAATGTTCCAAGAACAGTCCAATCCAGCTGTGGACTGTCCCGAAATAGAAAAAAAACGGGACCGGTTTGAACTCTAATTTTATTATACCATTTAACTTCAATTAACACACAACATCCAGTATGTAAAAGCAACTTGCTTACAACCTCAGTCAAAAAGAATAAAAAACCAATATTGATTACACAGTTACACAACTGTAATTACTGTATACTAATAAAATGACTGCTTAAATTATATTACCATTAGCCTGTAACTATAAACCATCTTTCACATTTTACCTGTCCATCAACTTCCACCTCCATTATATAAGTTGGACTGTCTGGAGGACCAATAACTGCAGCTGTCCGGTACCAGGTGGTTGGCCGAAGATTAAGCAACTGCACAAGTCTTCTCTTAGACTTCCGTGGTCGAGGTATGCACATACTGTCATCTGCGTCATCTTCAACAGTTTGGTAATCCATTCTACTTCTGTACTGCAACAATATACACTGTGTTCAGAAAAAAACATCCACATTTGTTCTCTTGCATAACTCGCAGTAAAGTATCAATCGATTAAAGTGATAAGTCAGTCAATATAGGTGAGACAATGACGAACCTAATCTACATATTTGAAATTAATTTGTCTTTTTGTTAGATATTCTTTGTTAGAAGCAATGTAAAGAGAACATTAGTAAAATTGCCATTACAACACTGAGATTTACCACTGAAGATCAAAATTTAATTAAAAGCTTGCCAGTAAATAAAAAGTAAGAAGCAAGCTGCTATCTTAAGATGATCACAATAACACAGCAGATTTGTCAAATTGTATTGAAA
>Ga0209149_1002802_pt1 | contig 10056 bp, 9 predicted proteins | sample WorMetTyACAVOLI2_FD_187423 | JGI IMG/M metagenome (GOLD analysis project Ga0209149, IMG submission 187423) | Marine gutless worms symbiont microbial communities from Max Planck institute for Marine Microbiology, Germany - Olavius algarvensis... ... | reverse complement strand
GAAGACCGAAGAAACTGAAACGGCTAAAACGTACGTCTCACTTCAAGCCTTATCATCAGTAAACTATCGGAAACATTAATAATGCTTTGTTGAACCTACAAGTATTTTGTTTGCACCGTAAAACCCAATGGACCTTTTGTATTCTTACTAGAGCTGTCAAGCGATTGATTTCTTTAATCGCATTAATCGTGCGATAATTTTTTTTAATCGTATGTTAATCACAGTTTTAACGCACATTTTGTTTGTTATATTTTTCAATTTGTAAGTGTTCATTTGCAGGTAGACGTCGTCGGCCCATTGCTGTTGGACGCTTGTCTACTCCTAGTACTGACGACTAATTACAGTCACTGATTAATGCAGATCACTGAACTTACTAACAATTGACAGTGACAGAGTCTTTTGACTAAATATTCGTTTGTTTAACGTCGAGAAACATTCGATTTCGGAATGTTTATGTTCACTGTTGGCACTGCTGGTTTGCGTAATTTTTTCCTGCATTAAAATTTTTAATTCATTGCTTTCTTTAATCGCTAATTGTTACGTGACATTGCCCATATGACCTAATTACCCCTCACCATCGAGACAATCTGCGGTACAGTATTATCTTTCGTGCCATGTGTTTGTTCTTGTGCATGTTAACAATATTACAGTAAAACAGTGACAGTGATTGTCCGAGTGGGTGAGCAGTGATTCTGAGAATATAGCGTTAAATATTTGGGACAAACTGAGCCCAGATCCATCTGACTACAGACGTCAAAACTACTGCCAATGACACACACAACAGAAATCGCAGCGAAAAACCGGTAGTCCGGTACCAGAAAACCGGTACCGGTTTCTGGAACGCCTGACGTGCAGTTTGATACAAGATTTTTCTGGTACCAGTTTCTGGTAATGAATAGGACAATGCTCTGTTTTCGTGTCAGTTTATGGTAGGCCTACTGGTTTTCGTCGCCGGTTTCTGGTACGTGTGTCATTGGCAAATGAAAATGGTGTCGGTCAACAGTTCGGTTGTGATGGTCCTTTACAGCGATGGTGCAAAGTCGGCTACAAAGTCGGATGCAGCCAGCAGCCAGCCAAGGATGATGAAGGGAGTGATGCGTGTTGGGCTGCTGTGTAAGGGATTGCTGCTGCGTGGCAGCCTCAATCTTCATCTTATTGTGCTGTGTGCTGAGAAACCGACTCAGACGCTCGTCCGCAGCATTGCCGAGCTTCTGCCTGCACAGTTGGCTGTGAGTCTGTTACACGTCTATAACATGTACGGTACAGTGGGTGACTTTAGTTCCCGCTATGACCAAAGTTTTAAACTAAGGTTTTATACCAAAGATTCATCTGAACACTAAATCCGGTTTTAAACGAATGTTGAGATTAACTTTGGTTTAAAACTTAGTTTTAAACCCGTTTCAGACCGACTAGCTATCCATTATAACACAATCGCAGATGACACTTTTTGTTTAACGTTTTACATTTATATTATTATACAGTAATTATTAGTGTAAAACTACAACTTATGACCAAAAAATATTCGGCGAACGCGTTCGGCGATTAGCAAAAAAACGTTAGCTGCCATAGTCCCATAAACAAAAACGTTCCCCATTTGTCTAAGCGAAACATGAAATGGTTTTAGTTTAAATACAACGTTAAAGACCAGTGTATGAGCACAAGAACCTATCTAAATGTATTGCATAACATCGGTTTAAAATCAAATTGTTCAGATTAAGTTTGTTTTGAAACCATAGTTACTATTTAAGTTACTTCTTAACATTTGGTTTTAGTGGAAGGTTTTGGGTTTAAACAGAGTTTAAAACCGAGGTCGACAACAGTTTTCTGCTGACGAGCTCAAATGTTCTGCGAGATATACCGGACATCAACCGATGTAAATCTGGTGCATGAGCAGGCACAGTTTGAATTTAATACGGAACTGTACTGGCAACCAGTGTAACTGCGCCAGCACCGGAGTGATGTGGTCATGAGACCGCAGACCGAAAACAAGTCGGACAGCTGCGTTCTGCACACACTGTAACGGCTCGATGGTTGACTGTGGCAGTGCATTTAGTACAGTGTTGCAGTTTGCAGTAGTCAATTCAGCTCAATACAAATGCCACAACCAGCTGGACCACGACATCTTTCATGGGTCGGACAGGGTCTGGAGTACGGGTTAGTGCCTGTTTTTGCACACAACGGTGCTGTTATGCCATTGTGCGCCGTTGCATGTTTTCTGTGCACCCTTAGTCAAGTTGCTGTGATGTACGTTACAGTTGCAACATTGTCAGGAAATGGTTGCATCTGCTGTCGTGAAACTTTTACAATAGATGACTGATGGCTCGGGATGGCACTGTCCACATGGCATCACCCTGCAGTGGGTCGTGGGGGCGAAGTTTCCAGGCAGCAGTTGTTGTCGTAATGTTTGCAGAGTGGTGCGGATCAGGAGCTGGAGTTGACCACTGATGGCTGCGACATATTTGTCTCTTGTAAGACAGAGCCGTTTGTGATCTGCGCCATTTCACTCACATCTTCAGCAGTAAAAGCAGACGGTGAGCTTTACATAGACTCCCATGTTCTGTTTCTTGTTGTTCTTTCTGTTTTTGGTTGAGTCTGTTATAGTGTTTGTTATCACAGTGGTTCCAGCTGTTATCATGAAACCTTTATAATAGTAAAAAGGTAAAGGTCTGGACCAGCAGCGCTTTATGTTGGTTGTTGTGGTGCAGTGGTAGAACATGTCTTTGACCGGCAAACTTTCCCTGTCCTGCGCTCGATTTACAGCCGATGGGTAACCAATTATGTGGGTAAACTGTCCACTGTAGGTAGCCAACTAGGCCAACTCAACCTTTCATCCTTTTGGGGTCAGTAGATGAGTAGTAAGCTGCAATTAGACGGACGTTGTCACTAGTCAGTGGTAGTGCCATCTGGTGAGCGCTTACAAGGTAAAGGCAGGATTGGTGTAATTTGCAGGTAAAACTGTGTGACCCGTGCCTGGGCACCTTAGAGGTTTCACAACTAGGTGCTATATATATATATATATATATATTTACTTTACCTTTATAATCTCAGAAGTGGCAGCTGATTGGAATGAGTCAAGGGTGCTACAGCACATTATGTGGCTATCCATTGCCCGCACTAATTGATAATTAGACCAACGGTGTGGCTAGCAGATGCCGTCGCCCCAAAAAGCCACACTAGGCCTTCACCCTGTAGCTCACAATAGCTGAGCTACTACTCATTTCCCATCCCACTGAGGGTAGGAGGCTGAGTTGGCCAGTGCACACAGTACGTTAGCAACTTGCTTAAGGTTGCTTACAGTGGACTGCATGCGAGTCGAACCCATAACGCAGTTTTGTTGCAGCAGCTTTGGGTCGTTAGTCATTATGGCATATAACATATGACAAAGCTCTTGCATGTTCATCAAACGAACGATCTGTGACCTTGACTGAAAATGTATTCCTCAAATTTGAGCTTTTAAGGCCAGTCAGGTTAGAGATCATTCGTTTGACCAATTTACATGATCTTGTAAATTTTCGGTACTTATAGAAAGGAAATGTTAACAAATACTATTAATCATAGATAGCTTTATTCTGGCCCATGACCTTTGATTTTGTGCAACCCTGAAAGGTAAGATCGATGTAATCTAAATTTAAAGCTGTGCACGGCATGCAGGGGCAGGTTTGCTGTGGCTGGCCGCACTGTGTTGAACCTACACTGTGTGTCAAAAAATGAGTCAACTTTGGTAAGCTGTAGGTTCGACAAGCATGGACTGATTTTGATAATTTTGGGTAAACGACATCAGCATACATTCAGCAATTATATGCATACTTTACTTTCCTTGTCCCTTCACTTTTACTGAATCTATTTGCGTTTTAGTAGCGGCAAGAGAACTGACGCGACGTCAACCACTTGAAGCAGTGTCTCATTGAACATGGGGAAGCATTATCACAAAATGTCCTCAGTGAAGCTGTTGGTCAATTGAAAAAGTGGTTACGTGCATGGGTGATGGTGAAAGGACGTCACTTTGAACATCTGCTAAATTAAACGCCGCTTTTTTCGAGAAAAACGTGTTATATTTTGCATCCTTTCCATCACAGCTCTGTAAAAGCAAATTAAGTAAGCAGAAGTGAAGAGACAAGGAAAGTTGCATATGCATATAATTTTTAAATGTGTGTTGATGCTGTTCATTCAGAATTACCAAAATCAGTACATTCTTGTTGAAACTACAGCTTGCCAAAGTTGGCTTGTTTTTTTGAGACACAGTGTAGTTATCACAGATGTCAGTTCAAGCTATTTATCTGACATACTAAGTCGTGAAAGATGACTATTGCAGGCATTGAAGATGCGACTGCAACACCAGATCCAAAAGATATGCTGGACAGAGACAAATGTGTTCAACTGCTTGCTGAGCTCAGACATGCAAAGTGGTTTCAGGTAGTATGCTGTGACTATTCATCTCCTCGCTATACAGTAGTAACTAGACTGTGCATCCGACCTTGACCAGAACTGCCTCCATCTGCCACGCTGGCCGCGCAGACGCTTAGTAAGAGTAATAATATTCAGTTGATGCTAGTTTGCTTACCTTCAAGTGCTTTTTTAGAAATGCCTCTGTCTCTCTCGAGTGGCTTTGATCAGGCTGCCGACAAGCAGGCCGGCGAAGTCCATTGTAAGAAAAGGGTTGGTTGTATGTCAGGAAGGGTATCCTCCTTGTAAGAAGTACCATACACAATCTTGAAAGGTTACTTTAGACACGAGAACCTTCCATAACCACCAGCTAACCCTGGTAAACCTTGAGAACGGCTGTTAAGTGGTTGTAAGTGTGTAATGCTAGTTTGTTTAATGTACTGACCAGGCTAAAGTGACACCGATGTCAACCTACCTTGTCGTGATCCGACTGTTGATGGACTACTGTTGCCGAGAACCAGCTTGGTCACCAGTCAGCCAATGGGTATGTTCCAGCACACGTGTAGCGGCAGATATTTGCTGCTGATGTTAAAGCCACGTATTGTTATCAGCTGTGTCTTGCGGTATTTATAGAAAGTGATGTCTTAAACCACTTGAGCTGTATCTGTAATATATCACATGTCATGTAGGTTTGCTTAGATCTCACTGAGTTGCTAAAGATCTTCTGTTTTAAATAGCTGTTCTGGAAAGGTGCAGTATTGCAGGAGAGTAATTGTCGACAAGCGCTAAGCATAAGATCACAGATGAACTTTCCATTCAGCTGATTGACTGCTCCAGTGCCGTTCAGCAGCCAGTCATGTTATATCTGACAAATAGGTGACATGTGTCTTATAGCCTTCATGTTGCAGTTACGTATTGCATTACATTAGAGTTCTGTAACGTGGACTAAGTAAAAAAAACTTCAAGAAACCACCATGGCATCAAACTATCTTATCATATCATAAACATATTTGTAAAGCGCTATAGGCAGAGCTACAGAGGCGCTACAAAATAATGCCCAGGTAAGAGTGCTGAAACAGGTGTGTTTTGTGTTTCTGTCAGAATATTGGTAAGGACGGCGATCAGCTGGATGAGTTTGGCTTTCCTGTGGCCAGTTAAAGTGATCATTAGTGCGTTACGTCGAACAATAAAATGTGACGTGAGGTGCACGTTGGAAGCAGGTGTAGTGACTGATTGATCAAACGGCTTATCATCATGCACAGTGGCAGTCGACTAGTGACTAGTTTGTGAGCCTCAAAACAAGCACTGTTCCTTTTGTAAATCCAGTCGAGGGCAGTGGACTCGCCTAGGTGATCCAGTTTCAGTTTTCGTCTAGTCCTGTCTTTCTGGTATTGTGAATGACATCTGCTCAAAATTGCTTCAATCTTTCTTTCTTCTTTCTTTCTCCTATGGGGCGGCACACACTCCCTTTACATGCTAGCGTTGAGGTTTGCCCCAGAGAGTGGCCCAGTGTGCAACCCCAGGAATGGGAGTGCGACACCATCAGACTAGCCTAATGGTGATTTGCAACCAGTTGGCATCAAAAGTCGATGGAGGCATAACTGGAAGTCGGCTCAGGTGGTCAATTCTCACCTAGTGTGTGACCACACAATCCGGCAACCAGGTTTCGACCTCCCTCGGCAACAGTGGTCTCTGCTGAACCGTTTTCGCACGGAACAGGGACACTGCGGTGCCTGCAGAAGGAAATGGCGACTATCAGACACTGATCTGTGTCCTTGTGGCGAGACCCAGAAGATGTCTCACATTGTCGAATCCTGTCCCCTGACAAAACTGAATGGCAGCTTATCTCTGCTACACTCTGCGGATGAGGACGCTGTTTCGTGGCTGACCAATTATGGTAAATGACACGCATACGAGAAGAAGAAGAAGAATGGTGTGTGTAGTGTAGTTGTTGTGCAACCTCCCTTTTTTAGAGAGAGGTGTGTATAAGGGCTAATGAAGGGATCGGGAGAGGGAAGTGGAGAGACCTTGTGCAATGGTATTTACCCTGCTTGGCCTATAACCACTGTTTCTCTAGCGGCTAATATCTACTGCATGATGGATGGCCTTAGCTCTCGCACGTCTTGTGCCGTGGGCCCTAGGGTCCAATTTAGCGGCACGTGTGAACAGAGCCATTACTGACCGACCAGTGCATACAGCAGGATGCCATCTGTTAGCAATGAGTAATACTGATCAAAAATTGCTTCAGTACTCCATAAGAAGTTCCTCAGCAGTCTGGCATGTCTGAGTCGTCGAACGGGGAGTTGTGATGCTAGAACGTAGTATTTTCATTGGTATGACGTACACAATGGTCCCTATGGTTGTACAGGCATTGGAGTTGCTGGTAGAGAAATGTGCCATGAGTATCGAAGGACCTAACAAGTCGGCGTCGAGCATCATTCTCAGACTGTTCGAATGTGTTGCTTCAGGACTACTGCTTGAAGGTAACGATGCATGGCGTCTGACTTACAGTGTATTTACTACCTTTCTCTTATAATAATATTATTAATAACAAGCAGTGTGGCTGCTGGGTAGTACGGGTGACATGGTATGCCCCCGACCGCCTCCAAACCTGACCTTTGACCATTTGACCTTGAAACTGGTGTGCAACTCGCATCTAAGGTGGCGAACTTTTCTTTCAAATTTGGGCACACTAGGCCTTTGCGTTCTGGACTCATTGGCTATGTACGTGACGGACAGACGGATGGACAAATGCAACACTTATTGCCCCCTTCCCTACAGTCGGGGCATAGCAATTCAGAAATCTTTTATGCTGTCTTATGGCATTGATACAGCGATTGCCAGAGTTAACCTGGTGTGTTTGATGAATGTAGGGTTGTAACTCTGCCTTCAAACTGTAAACGTCTGCATCAAGTCATTATTGCACTTTATATTTCTACTCAGTCCAGAATCTGATAAATATTCACCCAGAAACTAAGAGGCTGGAGTTTCTTACTTCTTGCTATAGGACTTTCCTGCTTCATAGATTCTTACAAATACTTCCTGTCATACACAGCCAGCCACCTGACGTCCACTGGCCACTTATAAAATATGATGTTGATCTGGTATTGTATACCAGTATAATGGTGCACAAAGCTACAAGCAGTTTTTGCAGGTCAGTCAATTGTATCAGGCTTTGACCTTGCTTAGTTTAGCTCTATCTTCCGAGCACCTCTATGTCTTCAAGGTTCTATGTATATATATAAAAAAAATTTTGCGACATCCTTCTTTTTACCTTGTAGTGAGATGAGCCTGGTGGGATTGGCTCTTGAAGTGGTTGACTAACCATTGTCTTCTGTGCTATGATGCTGTTGGTTGGGTCATATGACGACAATACAATACAATGAGAGATTTGTAAGGCGCCGCTCTACAAACCATCCAGGAGCGCCATACAACAAGAATAATGTCAGTACGCACAATCAAACAAAACAGTTTTAAGTCGTTTCCTGAATGCATAAAATTGTCTCCGAAATGACCTGTAATGTGTCGAGTTAGACATTAAACCGTACTATACCAATACCATACCATAGCCAGTCTCATTTGCAATTGCTGCCTGGTGGCCACTCTGTTTTGAAAGTCCTGGAATTTTTTTCCCATTTTTCAAGGCTGTGGAAAGTGCTTGAAGACAGATTTGATGCTTGATAGTTTTGAAATTTAGATTAAGAGATAAAGTGAAGTAAGTAAAGTAAACGCGGCCATTTACATAGCGCATCATCGCGAACACGCCTCTAATGCGCTACCGCTTCCCGTAAGTCGGCGCTGATCTCTGCTAGCCACCCCGAGAGCCAGGCAATCAGCAAACACTGTGAGACCACGGACACAGGCAGGTGTGTCACGCGATATGCCTGTTTACTCCCCTCGGCTTTCGCCAGGTACTCATTCCAGCCTGCACAGAGGGCAGGTTCAAGCTAAGTAGGCCTGGGAGCCTGATTCCACACCAAGGTGCCCCCTTTACCTCCAGTTGGCCACATCTGAGATGTGATGTTGGTCTAGATGAAGGGGAATATAAATAAAAATTGTCTGTGTTACTGTATGTGTACTATTATAATGGTGCACAAAGATACGAGCAGTTCTTCAGGTCGGTCGACTGTATCGGGCTTTGACTTTGCTTGGTTTAGCTCTCTGTCTTTCAAGCGCCTCTGCGTCTTCGGTCTTAATGGTGCTATATAGATACTACAAAAATTTTTGCTTACATCCTTCTCTTTACCTTTCAGTGAGCTGAGCCTGGTGGGATTGGCCCTTGACGTGGTTGACTAACCATCGTCCTTCAGTGCTATGACACTGTTGGTTGGGTCATGTGACCCATAAAACCGTCTCCGAAGTGACCTATTATAATGTGTCGAGTGTGACGATAAACTCTACTATACCATACCACACCAAGGTGGTTTACCCATCCAAAGACGGTCACCCACCTAGACACTAACCGGGCCTTAAATTTTGAAATAGATAATGCCCATTTTGTGAAAACTGATGCAGTTACAGATTTTACTGCTGCTTCTCCTGGTATATAACTGAGGTCAGTGATAGTAAGTTTATGCTATTAATGGTTAATATATATGATGCCATAAAAGCTCTTGTGTGGTGAAAATTACTGGGTAATAGGTTTGGAAAAAGGTCGTGAGGGTGACTGAACGTCTTATAAAAATCCTTGAATTTTTCACCCAAAACAGTGGCCACTCTGTGTTGCACATGTAGCGCTTGCTGGTGCCTTTGATTCAGTTGTTATTGCTGATGTTCTGCGCCTTAAAAGTGTTTTATTGTTATTATCTTTATTATTATTATTATTATTATTGCCCATATACAATCATATGAATATCTCAAGTACACAATAGAGCCATCCAGTAATCAGCGATGTTCATTTCCTACTAATTTATAGAGCGTAATGTGTTGCAAATGAATTAGATGTACATAAGTGCCTAACTTTGACTACGGTGCTTTATTAATCATTTACTTACTTACTTACTTAACTGACTTGATGTGTTGCTGGTCATCAGAAGGTCCTGGCATCTATGATGTGTGTGAGAAAGATCCGACGGACACCATGTTTCTGACACCTCAGCAGAGAGAAGACATCACTGCTAGTGCACAGGTTTACTCTTGTTGTTGTATGCATGTGTGTTGTTATTAGTGTTTTCCTTTATTAACCCTTTAACGGGCACATTAAAACCGCAGAGAAACGGACCATTATACACCAATACGGTGATTGGTGCACTGGCCGTTGATGGGTGGGCTGTTACATTTTGTACAGTGAGGAGGGGCCTGGGCAGGTTGAGGCACTGTACCAAATGTAACAACCCACCCATCAGTGGCCGGTGTACCAATTTTATATTATTTAATGTGGCACTATAATAATTACCTTTGCACTCTAAAGGGTTAATTGATTAGTGAGTGATTAATTGACTAGTTCTACTGCAATGATCAAACTATTAATGCTGCAATTAATAGGCGGCCTTTGCATAGTCTGTTGTTGACATGGTGTACAGTCTGAGAAGCATCAATTAATAGGCGGCCTTTGTTGACATGGTGTACAGTCTGAGTAGAAGCATCAATTAATAGGCGGCCTTTGCATAGTCTGTTGTTGACATGGTGTACAGTCTGAGTAGAAGCGTCAATTAATAGGCGGCCTTTGCATAG
>Ga0209149_1002801_pt1 | contig 10058 bp, 7 predicted proteins | sample WorMetTyACAVOLI2_FD_187423 | JGI IMG/M metagenome (GOLD analysis project Ga0209149, IMG submission 187423) | Marine gutless worms symbiont microbial communities from Max Planck institute for Marine Microbiology, Germany - Olavius algarvensis... ... | reverse complement strand
AGGTCAGTATAGGTTGATTTAAGGGCACTTCGGCATTCCATAACCGTAACCCAGATAAATCAATATTCTTCAGCACAGAGCAAGTGCGCCATGATGTAAATAGTGAAAACAGTGTAACTTAAAGTGTCGACAACTTTTTAGTCTGTTGGAGTATAGCGTACAGCGTATAGCCGACATTTTGACAGCTGTTTCCAACGAGGTATCATATGCATGTGTCGTTTGACGTGAACCGAGCGAACCGTGTGAGGTGCGATTCTTAACCAGAACCGCGTGGGGGTTTGGTAATTTGCGAAATGGCGAACTGGTAATATGCGAACTAATAGGGCGAAATACGGACGCGAACCTAGGGTACAATGCGAACAGAAAGTGCGAACGTTTTACATATGTCAAGTTAGATTCATATTCAGATTCATATTCGGATGGAAAGCGAGAGTATTATAGCACTTATTTAGTATTATACCGCCTCGTGGGTCAGTTACTGGTTAGGGTTCATTAGTAAGGGTTAGTGCCAGCAATAGTGAATAAGTGCTATAATACTCTCGGCTTTCCATCCGAATATGTGAATATGAATCTAACTTGACATACGTAACTTTTTATGCAATTAAAAGAGGCCCATATACGTGCTTGGGTATACGCAATACACAAATGACTTTCATAACGATTCAAAATGCAGAAAGATACCGACTCAGTGTACATGTTACAAAAATACCACAAAACTACACGTCTCCGTTGCGGCGGCAATTATCCTGCACTATACTGGGCCTACGTATATGCCTAATCAACGAATTAACACGGCGCAAAAAGAAACCCACTCTAAAATATTGCCTAGTCCTACATATATGGAAATAACTAAAAACAGTATAGCTCTAAGCCGTGATAAGGGCCTACGTGTATGTGGGACATTACAGCTATCAGTGCTCGGCTATCGAGAATACTTGACAGTCCACAATTGTGGCTTCGAACCCGTTAACAGTGACGAGTGGCGACGCCTGAAGGATATTTTTCGTAGCTCCGTGGCTTTATTGACTTTTCGCTAATTAACAATAATTACTGCTTTCATGATGCCATTTATTTGCTAAAAAATAACAAAACCGTACACTAAACCAATTCACACAGTCAAATCTTAGGTAACCGACACAAACAGTTGCCCAAAAACAGTAGTCATAAATATACAAATGCAACGGCTTTCAGCAATGCTGCAATAAGGTTCATTAGGCCTGTTGACGAAACAATGCGAACTGCGAAGTGCGAACCCCATGTGGTACTTTGGGAACCACACGTGGCATGCGTGTGACGTCACGTCCAATCAGCAGCCGAGTTCGCATGTGAGTTCACATATTACCGGTTAGCAGTTCGCAAATTACGAAACCTTGTAGCGTGGTCTAATGAATGGCAAGTGCTTTTTAACAATCAAAAATGTAAAGTACGGTAATGCACCTGGGTTATAACAATCCTAAGGCGGATTTATGTTATGAATGGGAGTGTACTGCAATGTGTTAGTGAGGAAAAAGACTCGGGGGTCATTGTGAGTGGTGACTTCATATGGGAAAAACAATGTAGTGAGGCAGTGAAAAAAGCTAATAGAATATTAGGAATGATAAAAAGAAATTTTACCGACAGATCATAGTCTACATTAATTCCCTTGTACAAAAGTCTAATCAGACCACACTTGGAATACTGTTGTTCAGTATAGAACCCACACTTTAGAAAATATATTGAGTTGATCAAGGGGGTTCAGAACGTCGGGAACTGGACTTTTCGCTCCCAAGACCATTTGCTTCCGGGATCGAAAGTTCCAGGTGTGGAACTTTCGCTCCCTGGAACTTTCGCTCCTGGTACTTTCCAAGCGAATACAGGATGGAGCGAAAGTATGCAGCAGGGAGCGAAATATACTTGATTGCCAGTCCATTCTAACACGTCGATTGATCTTTGTAGTTGTAATTACCAGTCGTTATCACATAACCATTGACTGAAGTTGCGCTGTCGATAGGACATTGCACTATTTAAGAATACGTGTAGTCCTAAACGAGCAGAGAACAGAAACGTAGGCCTACCACAATCAAAAGAAACTTTGCTTGCTGCTGATAGGTCTAACAAGTAACTACCGATCTGTCACGCGCCTGAGCCATACACTCCTAAACGGACAAATAACCATAAAAATACACGTCGCTGTGTAATCACGAATCCAAAAATGATTGGTAGGCCTATAGGAAGTCTTTTAGTTACATTCAATTGACTTGTCTCAATTATTATTGTTCATAATGTGTAACAAATGTATGCTAAATGTAACGGAGAATAAGCATGTACAGTGAGAGAATCCATTTCATTACTTACTTAGACGCACCTAATGATGGTATATCATATAACAACTCGAGATAATACGGTTCATGCAGTTCTTGCTAATTTTACGGTGACGTGACAGTGAAAGTTCCGTACATGTAGGTCTACACATTTGTTGAAACTTTCGCTCCTTGCTGTATTCATTGGTGGGAACGAAAGTTCCAGGGAGCGAACTTCCAGGGAGCAAAAGTTCCAGGGAGTGAAAGTTCCACACCTGGATCCTGGAACTTTTGCTCCATGGAGCAGATGGTCTTATACGTAGATGTAGAGAGATCCATGCTCAGGCAAATTGCCTCTAGGCCTGTTTTTAACATACAGCATACTATTACTAATATATACTAATAAAATTATCTAACTACTATTTCACTTCGGTTTCTGGTTAAGTGAATATCTGACTGATAATCATAATTAATATCTTGGGAGCGAAAAGTCCATAATTCCAGAAGTTCAGAGACGAGCAACTAAATTGGTAAAAGATGTTGAGCACTTACATTACAATGATAGATTGGAATATTTGGGGCTGATGAGTCTTCATACAAGAAGGATCAGGAGTGATTTAATTGCTACATATAAAATTATCAGTGGTATAGACAATGTTAAACGAGTTATTTTTCGATTTTGATCACAGTGGCAGACGAGGCCATTCTAAGAAATTAATTAAAAGAAGATCTAGGCTGGATATAAGAAAATTTGCATTTAGTAATAGAATAGTAGACAGATGGAATTCATTGTCTGAATGTTGTAGGGCTGTTATGGTTTTTAAAACCGAAACCGCAGTTTTTTCCCAAAACCGACGAGCAATGAGCCGATGAGCAGTGATAACTAACCGTACCGAACCCTAACCCTACTGAGCCTAACCCTAAAAACAGGCAATACATGGGCCTATATACATGTAGTATTATTAATTACCAGTGTTCGCGTCATACATCACAGCCGTAATTAGCCGTGTCCACGTTGTCTGCGTTCTTTAGGACAACCACTACGACTCGGAGTCCCGATCTTAACTGAGTGTAATTATCGATTCCAGTTTAAGCTTCCAAAAACATATTGCAGCTAAAGTTAATAAGGCATACAGTATGCTTGGAATAATTAAAAGAGATTTCCTCGGGGTGGATAGAGAAACCTTTTGGTTACTTTTAAACTATGGCTAGAAGTCAACTTGTATATGCAGGCAGTGTCTGGATGCCTTATAGAAAATATCTTATGGATGATGAAATAGAAAAAGTTCGAAAAAGGTAACAAAGCTAGTAAAGGAGCAAAAAATTTATCGTATTGAGGTATTTAAAAATACCAATTTTGGTTTATAGAAGATATAGGGGAGGTATGATAAATACATAAAAATATTAATATTAACATATAAAGTTGACCCTAATACAGTACCCTTTCTTCCACAATCTAGTAACACTGACCAGCCAGTGCCACACACTCTCAACTTTGAGGCTCGACGTCGTCTGCGGTCAGCCTCATCATCATCACTGGTTGTCCGCCGTACGCGGTTGTCTACCGTCGGCGATCGTGCTTTTCCGGTCGCCGCCGCACGCATTTGGAACGGTCTGCCGCCGCACGTCACATCTGCACCCTCGCTGCCTGTTTTTCGCAGTCGTCTGAAGACGCATCTCTTCAGACGCTGCTTTCCGTGACTCCATCTTCTGTTTTTGTCGTGCCTGTGAAGTGACTTGTCATAATCGGACACGTTAATCGTTCATTTTACTTACTTTTACTTACTTACTCTCACAATTCCAAGTGTCGACATCGCCCACCGGCGTACATCGGGGTGCAACCATATTGGTCACACAGCAAGACGATATCTGCCACAACCGACAAACATATCGGCCACACGGAAAATCTATATCGGCCACAGACCATATCGGCCACAAAACATATGCATTTATCACGCTTAATTATTACATGCCTACATCATCCTGTTATGTCTCTCTTTCATGTAGTCTTTATGTTTATGCTGTGTATGTCATCCGGCGTGACTTATTTGTTAGTTTATTCCATTTCCCTGTCTGGCAGTAGGAGACGGTAGTCGTGAATCCAACGTTTAGCTGCCATTGTACGTATACACCACTTATCTAAAGCCTTAGAAATAAGAAAGTTAACAAAATATCGAAAACGCCATGTCTTGCAATCATAAGTACAATAAAAAAGGGCACAAATGATTGACGGTAGTTTAATCAAGCTGTAAATTGGAAGTTATTGCTGCTCGTAGTCTAGAGTCGAGAGCAGGCACGCAGCAACGAAGTCGCAGGGCGAGTACCCACGTCGTACTCTGACCACAGCTGGTTAAGACGACTCTGGACGTGATCTGTGACTTTCAGAGATCACAAAGATGCTGTGCCTTGTTAATTGCCGAATGAGTCAGTCAGCCTTACTACTGTCGCTAAAGCACCGCACGACAAGAAGTTCGAATGCCAGGTTCATATGCGGGGCACAACTATTCTGCAGCAGATGTCAGACAAGAAGTCTTCCCCATCCATTCACTGAAGAGGAGATTTCAACTGCTCTGCAGAAGACGAAACCAGCGACAGCCTCATGGTACGACAACATCCATGTGGAATTCCTGAAGAACCTGGGCCCCAAAGCTCGCACCTGGCTGTCCAAATTCTTCAGAATCATGGCTACCCATTCCATCCCGATGATCTGGAGAAAGGCCAAGGTGATAGCCATTGAAAAAAACTGGTAAAGATCCAAGTTTGGCAGCTAACAACTGCCCAGTCTCACTGATTAGTGTGTGTTACAAGGTCCTGGAGCGTCTTTCACTCCAGCACATTTCTCCCACAGTCGAAGGTTTACTCAGTCCAGACCAGGCTGTTTTCCGGAAAGGTCGAAGCACTTGTGACCAGGTTGCTGCCTTCGCCACTTTTATCGAAAATGGATTCCAGCACAACCTAAAGACTGGTGCCGTCTTTCTGGACTTAACAGCTGCATATGACACTGTCTGGCACACTGGTCTTCTTTACAAACTGAGTAAAAGCATGCCATATTGGTTCACCCGACTGGAGAGTCTGCTGCTACTTCGAGATCGACGTTTCAGGGTGCACATGGGCAATGACACCAGTTCTTGGAGACCCCAACGTAACGGCCTTCATCAAGGCTCTGTCCTTGCACCTGTTCTGTTCAACTTGTACTCCAACGACCTGCCAGTTACACGTGGCCAAAAATTCATCTATGCTGACGACATATGTCTCGCCATTCAAGGCCAATACTTCAGCGAACTGGAATGCAGTCTCTCGTCAGATATGGCGCGGATGTCACACTTCTGTCGACAGTGGCAACTTAAGCCAAGCGCCTCCAAAACAATCAGCAGTATGTTCCATTTGCATAATACCAGTGCCACCCATGAACTGTCAGTTTATCTGGATGGCCAGCGCCTTCAGCATGGGTGCCACCCAACCTATCTTGGGGTGACTCTAGGCCATACACTGTCATACAGAAAACACTTGACAAAGACTGCAGGCAAGCTGAAGAACCAAAACAACTTGTTGATGAAGCTAGCCGGTTCCACCTGGGGCGCCAGCGCCAACACTCTGCGGTCATCTGCTCTGGCAGTTTGTTATTCAGCAGCAGAGTACTATGCCCCAGTCTGGTCACGCTCTGCTCACACAAGTTGGGTTGATGTGCAGTTGAACTCTGCCATGCGCCTCATCTCTGGTACCCTCCGTTCTACACCCCTCCCATGTCTTCCAGTGTTCTCCAACATTGAACATTGTGTTCTCCTTCTCCAACATTGAACCGCCAGCCCTACAAAGGAAGGCTGCCACTGACAAGCTGGTGGAGAAAATTGTCAAACATGACAGTTGGCCAATTCAGCCTGATATCCTTAGCCCACCATTGCTACGACTGACATACAGGAAGCCGCTGTGGTTGGACTTGCAACCAGTTGACTTCAAAAGTAGATGGAGGCATAACTGGAAGTCGGCTCAGGTGGTCAATTCTCACCTAGTGTGCAACCCCACAATCCGGCAACCGGGTTTCGACCTCCCTCGGCAACAGTAGTCTCTGTTGAACCATTTTCGCACGGAACAGGGACACTGCAGATCCTGCAGAAGGAAATGGCGACTTACAAACACTGATCTGTGTCCTTGTGGCGAGACCCAGACAATGTTCCACATTGTCGAATCCTGTCCCTGACAAAACTGAATGGCGGCTTATCTCGACTACACTGTGCGGATGAAGACGCTGTTTCGTAGTTGACCAGTTATGATTCATGACACACATACGAGAAGAAGAAGACTGCTATCGATGAAGAACAAAGGCAATGGATGGTCACTCAGACTCTTAACTACTCTTACTACTCACATTAAAATAGGTCGCTTTATAGTATTGTATGCCAGCAGTTGTTGAGCTTTTTAACTCTCCACTTTTGTGAGATGGGATTGCATATGACATTTCGGGTCTCAAGTAGATAACTTTTGAATGGTGATGCTAAAGAGCAGTACATTTTTTTCTGTGGCCAATTAGTTATTCAAATGTGTTGTGGCTGATATGGTCTTTTCGTGTGGCCGATAGGGATGTGAAACTCATTTTTTTCAAAGCTGATGATCGGTTTGTTACGACCATTTAATAACCAATGATTGGTTTCTTGTATGACGTCATTTAGCGGTCATCATCGCTTCTGGCATTCTCTAAGATTGCGTAGCGCCATGCGTCGACATCATCCTCCACAGACGGCGGTTCTGAGCCAAATCTGCTGTTTCGGGTTGTTGGTATCTCTAACATTTGTCATTTTTTTACAAGTTTTATTGCTTTCTTTACATGTGTTGTGTGTGACTGGTACTGTGTTTTGTAGGAAGTTACCACCAACTAACATACCAGTACTGGTGGAAATTATGTCAGGAAGAAGTGGTTTTCAGACATGGAGTAATAACAGTTATAAACATACGTCACCTTACCACCCAGGTGGAAGCGGCGAAGATATGTGGGATGAGCAGCCGTCATCTGTGGCACACCTCACTCAAGTATTTCACAATCAGTCACTGAAAAACACTGCAGATGATGACTGGGATGCTTGGGATGGTAATTGTACTCGTCAGGCTGTAAACGTACCTGCAAATTGTAACAGCGTCGGCAATTACGGTGTATTTGATTATCAGCATGATAGCATGTGGCAGTCTAGTGCTTCTGGCCAACGTCCAGACAGATTCGGCCAACAAAACGAGCCTGTTCATAGCAGTGGTGATGATGCACCATTTGACATGAAGATACCATCCCGTCAGATTGGTCTGGTGCTTGGCAAAGGAGGTACTCGCATCAGGGAGCTCCAGATGTCAAGTGGAGCAAAGATAAATGTGAAAAGGAATGACATTGATGCCAGTGGCATGGTACTTGTAACCCTAGGAGGAGATGTAGCTGCAAGAAGTAGTGCAAAGAGGATGATCGATGAGTTGATAGAAAATGATTCCTACTCTAATGCCGGTCGAACCGATAATTTTCAGATGCGGCAGACGTCTAAAGATTTGAGTGATGGTGGAGGTTTTCATGATGCAACTCAGTTGACAATTGCTCCGAATATGTTAGGAGCGGTGATCGGCAGAGGTGGCCAGAAAATCAGAGAGATCGAAGAGAAAACGCAAACAAAAATCAAGATTGGAGATCGTTATGGTTTGACAGTTGATGTCACTATTAGTGGTAGTGAAGGCGGAAGACAGCGAGCGAAGCAGATTATTGAAGATGTGATGCAGTCTGACAGTGATGCAGGTTGGATGCCAAAATCCGAGAGACCAGATTTTAGTGGTCGTCATGCCAACAGTCAGCAGAAGCCTGGATCAGGCTCAGCTGAGTTACAGGTGCCAACAAATATGTTGGGAGCAATAATAGGCAGAGCTGGACAGAATATTAAAGATATCTCGGATAAAACACAGACTAAAATCAGAATTGCAGATGATCGAAGTGGTGCAATGGTTGATATAACAATTACTGGCAGTGAAGATGGGAGGTTACAAGCCACATCACTGATTGAAGACAGCATCCAGTCTGCTGAAACACGCAATATGTCAAATTCAGAGGGATCAAGTTTTAACAGCTGTCATATTGGTAACCAACACAAATCTGGGTTTGGTGATTATGGTCACAGTGAGGCAGCTGGCAGATACGTGCCAGATTCAGAAAGATCGGTCTTTGGTGGTGATTTTAATACTGGCAGCCAACAGAGGTCTGGGTTTGGTAATTTTGATCACCGTGAGCCGTCTGAGAGGTCGGACAGATCGGGGTTTGGTGGTGATTTTAATACTGGCAGCCAACAGAGGTCAGGGTTTGGTAATTTTGATCACCATGAGCCGTCTGAGAGGTCATTTGGTAACTCTGGAAGATCGTCATTTGGTGGCAGTTCTGGTTCTCGACAAGGATTCGGTGGCTCGTCAGGAGTCATCAACTGGGACCGTGTTAAAGAGTTGTCACAACAGCATGAACAAGAAAAGTGGAAAGATTACCCTCCCATCAAGAAGAACTTTTACATAGAGGATGCTGATGTTGCAAACATGGAACCAGAAGAGATAGCTGCAATACGTGAACAGAATAATAACATCATGGTGAGTTGTGATGAAGATGGTGAGGTACGCATTCCAAATCCAGTCCGGACTTTCGATGAAGGGTTTCTGCACTATCCAGACATTCTCAGTGAATTGAAGAGAGCTGGCTTTACCAAGCCGTCACCAATACAAATGCAAGGGTGGCCTATTGCTTTGCAGGGCCTTGATCTCATTGGTATTGCCCAAACTGGAACTGGGAAAACATTGGCATTTCTTCTGCCAGCGTTTATACACATTGAAGGCCAACCTGTGCCTCGAGAGAAGAGAGGTGGGCCAAATGTTCTGGTCTTATCTCCAACAAGAGAACTGGCACTTCAGGTGAGTGTTCGAGTAATCAGACTTTGTGATGGATTATTGTTCTCATTGCTGTCAGAGTATGATGAAGTTTGTGAATTTACAGCCTTTTTGTTAACAGTGCATTGAAGACATGTTATTAGACTACATTATATGTTTATAACATTTCAGACTTATTTAGTAGAGTAGACTATGTTAATGCATATAGTTATGCTACTGCAGGCTGTGCATAGCATAACATGCAGTGGACGCTTATGTTTCCATTACGTGCAGTTGTCCATCTTGTTCTTCCGTTCCAACATGCAGGGTGGGCCAAATTAAACGGGACCACCTTTCGTTTTTGCTAAGTAATAGTTGAATGCATCTATAAAATTAAATAATTTTTGGCATGTATAAACTACAAGGTGGCACATAAAAAAGTGGACAATTTCATTTCGTTGCCTACAACATGTATACCACATGCCTACTGAAAATTTGTATAACATATCTATGGTACCTACAACTTTGACCAAAATGTTCACCCTTTGCTGCAATTCCCAAACTGTCCGATTGCCCTATCAGTCTTATCTGTCAGACGTAAACACATTTACTTATGACATCATGAATAACGTCACAAAGAATATTTAACATGAACAGTATTGCGATTCTGTATTGTCTCCGGGCCCTATCTCTGGCGTCTACTTTCTACAAGAATGAAACCATTGTTGAGTGACAATTTATGTAAATTATATTCACAGACTGCATGGTAGTCCACTTTTTTTCTGTGCCACTCTGTACAGGAAGCAACAAGTGACTTGATGCCAATTTTATCATAATGAAAGTGTAATCACATCACTATCAACACATCTGATACAGGCTGATAGTCGTAAAATTAGTGATAGGCCTAATTTG
>Ga0209149_1002800_pt1 | contig 10058 bp, 10 predicted proteins | sample WorMetTyACAVOLI2_FD_187423 | JGI IMG/M metagenome (GOLD analysis project Ga0209149, IMG submission 187423) | Marine gutless worms symbiont microbial communities from Max Planck institute for Marine Microbiology, Germany - Olavius algarvensis... ... | reverse complement strand
GGTGTCTTCAGTCTTCACGATGCTATATATATATATATATAGTAAAATATAGTAAAAAAAAATTTGCTTACATCCTTCTCTTTACCTTTTAGGGAGCTGAGCCTGGTGGGATTGGCCCTTGATGTGGTTGACTAACCGTCATCCTTCAGTGCTGTGAGACTGTTGGTTGGGTCATATGACCCGTAAAATTGTCCCTGAAATGACCTATAATGTGTCAAGTGGGACGTTAAACCCTACTATATCATACCATACTGTTTCTGCATAAGTTGCAGTAACATTGTAGGTATTCGGATGGCCAGTTGTCATTACGATATGGTAATGGTTCGTCATGTCACAGCGGCTTTCATCGTGAAGCTGTTATTCTTCTGCACTGCAATGTCTCGGCAGGTACTGGCTGTTGTGGCATCGATTGCGGGCTTAAACATTGTACACAAGATGATAGTTGATCTTTTGACATGATATGTTGCAGTGTCTTGATTTGCAGCCATCTATAACTCTCAGTAACTTTAACGTTTACTTAGTTAGGCCGTTAGATAGTAAGAGTACAAATACATTATTAAAATTTATATATCAGTTAGGATGCAGTTTATTACAGACCAACGCATTGTACTCTGAATGTTACTGCTAATATATATGCTTTCATCACTTAGGTTGTAAAGCATTATATTAATGGATTGTTATTATGTAAATGTCTTGTGTGCTCTATGTTACTCTGAATCATTTGTTTTTCACATCGATTATGCTACATTTTGGTGTCTAATAGCTATTATGACTATATGGTTGAAATTATGTGGTTTTTTCAGGGATTGGTCACCCTACGTTTTCTTCAGAAGACAGTTGTACATATATATTTGACTGGGAGACGCAGTACGCTTGTGTTGAGAAGCCAGCAAGTTGTCAATTGCTTGCTGGACGGCATTTGTTTGACTTGTCTTTACTGATGAGAACCAACAACATGGGTCTGAAAATATTTACATACCTCTACTATAGTGATTACAAGTAGTCTGAAGTATCACACTTGCATAGTAATGTAAGATGATGATACAAGTCAGTGGGAAAGCCTAAAATTTAACTCTTTGCCGCGCAAAAAAACCCTTAACTGATCATCACCAAAGTTCATTCAGGTTATTTTGTTGGAATTATTCAGATGATTTTATGCAAAATTGTATGTATTACAATTTTATTACGAGTTTTTCTCGCTTGCAGCCAAAGTACCCACGTGGATTTTGATGCAAAATATGTCAGTAAGACACAGTTTTAATATTGTAATATTTAGACTCCTTTTTTGTTGTTTACATGCTGATTAGCATGACTACAGTGTGCAGGACTTATTATTTGTTACCAGAATATAAGCATCACACAGCTACAATCTGAAAGCAGTTTAGTGCCTCACGTACGAGACTGATGGATGACACAGTGCTGCCCTGATGTTGCAGTGGCTGGATGTAGCTGCTTTCTTATTATTTTGTTATATTATTATTATTTTATTGTACCGTGCTGGTATACTATTTTTAGCTAACTGGATTGTCGATGGCTCTGATTCGTCTGAAAGACTTATTATCAACGTATGTCGGAATATTTCTAGCGCTGATGCAGATGTCAGCTGTCCACGAAGCGCAGCCGTATGTCTCATCAGTAAGTGCCGCATTATTAGCATATTTATTTTGCGATTTATAAAGTCTGCAGTAAATCTGCTGACTGATGTTGATCAATAACAGTGATGTAGTCCAGGCCAAAATGTTAAGGCCAAGGCTGAGGCCTCAACCAACAACCCTCAAGGTCAATGCCGAGGTCTGCACCTTTGAGGCCAATGCCGGAGGCCGAGGCCAAGGCCTTTAAGCATATGCCCATAGAAGAAATTAAGATATGCAGACAGCCTGACAGGATAGGTAATGGACTAAGGGCATAATCGATTTGCCATACTGGTTTAAAATTCTATCCTGAAACCGGTTTCGGTTTCGCACCGCAAAGAAAGTGGACGGTTTGCTGACCGGATGTAAACCATGTTGCTGTGGCAGCCATTTGGGAGATGTTTCCCATTGTTTGTTTGTTTGTTTGTTGGTGATATTTTTCACGTTTATTCACTAGAACAGCCGAAGTTCACATGAAACTACACAAACTAAGGTCGTATTCCTAATTTGCTAAGCTAAGCACACTGCAACAGCAGCAACGGCCACGCCCACATGTCGGCCTTCGCATGCGCTTAGCCTACAGTCAAGGCCTGCGGCGGCTTGCACTATCTTTGGTCAAGGCTCATACGAATAATGCTGAGTCACAGTAGCAGCCATTTGGGAGATGTTTCCAATTGTTTGTGTTCGATGGTGATATTTTTCACGTTTAACACTAGAACAGCAGAAGTTCACATGAAAACTATGCAAACTAAGGTCGTATTCCTAATTCCCATATTCAAAGCACTGACTTGGCAGCAACAGCAATGATGGCCACGCCCACTCATCGGCCTTCGCTTACAGGCTACAGTCGGCTTAGCATACGAACATCGCTGATCACTAACGCATTTGTTGTTCGCCAACTGTAAGCGCAAGTTACGAAACAAGCATCATTTAGTGTGTAGGGATATGGTGTCACCAGCTGCCATTTTGGTTCGTTCGACTAAACCATCTCCAAACCAGTTTGCTTGGATTTATGAAACCGGTTTCAGACTCGACAAATCGATTGCGTGAAACCGTAAAATCCTAATCCTAATCCTGGACTTGCGAGACCGAGGTCAAGGCCAATGCCATAGCTCCTGATGCCACGGCCATAAAAATCGGTGTTGAGGCACTTTAAGGCCTGGCCTCGAGGACTACATCACTGATTAGTGTAGTTGGGGATAGAGAACACTTCGTCTTTGTTGTGTAAAGTTGTTACTTAAGGAGCTAGATTTAGAAAAAAAACGAATTAATGGGTAAAGTGGCAAAATTACAATACAGTGTATTTCAGTCAGTGCAGGACAGCAGGCATAGTGGGAGTCACGGAGAGCGTGTAAAATCAGGGCCAGTAGAGAATCCACTGGATAGATGTTGTCAAGCAGTGGACAGGTTTTAATTATCTACCACTACACCAAATGTTCGGAGACAGAATTCGGTGGAGAAAGAGTGTATTTTGTACACAGTGACACACACAGAAAAAAACAACACTGCTAGAAGCATATATTAAGGAGGGCTCCCATCAAGGGCACATACCTATAACAGCGGGAGAAGACAGATGATGAAATGGTCGCCACTGTCACAGCTCACTGTAGTTAGACAAAAGCTGACTGGTTATTGAGAGAGTGAGTGAATGTCATATTGGTGTGATTCAGCACTTATAAGTTTTCATTGGTGAACTGTGCATTAATGCTTAGAGTTTGTTTGTGCATGATGATACTGCAAACTTCACAATTGTCACTACTGTCATTTACTATTTTTAATGTTGTAAATGTGTTCTGGTTAATGAATATAAGTTCTTCTGACAATATTGTGCAACATACCGTGATATTCTGGTTTTTATATTTGCAACTTTTTTTGTATAATGTTTTATTTTTATGTCTTTTATTGTAGCCTCACCTGAAATTTCTTGTTTCATTTGCTGCCATTACCCTCACTAATGACTGTGTAATGTCACTTGAAAAGCTTGCTTAGCATTTCATAAGTAGTTGGACAAGATGCATTTAAGCGTGATTTACCATTTATACTCACTGTATCGGCTAAAAAACTTACTTGTTACTGTTGTGCTGCTGGTTATACAACAGTGATTACTTCATCCACTGATTTTATGGTATTGTCACCTTGACTAATCCTTCTCGCTTACACGTTGTAGAACAGACTGAGTCTGGCAGAACAATTGCTAGTGCCGGCCAGTTCAAGACTGGCCTGTCGTACCAGTCTTCCAACTCCATCTCTCTGCATTACACCAACGGCAGTTCTTGTGGCACCAGCACTTATTCAACAACAGTTGCTTTTCGATGTCAGCCAGGTATGTGACGGGATCTGACTGCTGTGTGACATGGCACAGGCATTAACCTTTGACTACAGTAAGCAAATCGAAATTTAATTGTTACAGTAAACAAGTAGCTCTGCTATCGCAAAGAGGCCGTGCGATGCTTCGTGTCTGTCGGTAGTTAGCTTCAACAGTACAAAAAGTCGAGTAGTGTTTTATTGTTAGTTACATAGGCTACAGATTTATCACTGCGTGCAGTTAAATGCACTGTTCTATTGTCTTTGGCGTAACATCGAGTCTTCTTGTCATAAACATTTCATCATCTTCTCTCACAATCAACACCGCCGCTTACTACCAGCGATGTGTCATAACTTGCAAGATGGTGGCCGTCGTCCACCGGCGACCCTGTTGACAGCACCTGGCAGAATCACGATTTCTGCCTACCCACCTGCATTAGACACCCCCGTTAGGGGGGTTCCCGTCGGAATATTGCCATGCCGTTTGACATGGAAAAACTAGAATGGTGTGGCTACCCGATGGTGAAAAATTTTTGATGATAAGTTTATTTGTTTCGACACAACTCACGAATGTGACAGACACACGGACAGACACCACATGACGGCATAGGATGCGCTATGCATAGCATTGCATGGCAAAAACTAATTATAACAAATTCTAGCAGTTGATCACAAGATTATTTGTTACATTGGGTAACAAACTTATAAATTATAATGAATGTCCTAATTCAAAAGATGCATTGTGTCTAGTTTATGTGGTGATTGACTTATTTTCGCTTTTTGTTTTACTTACAAACTCTCATTGTGCTTTTTAGCATTAAGTGTGATTTGCATAAGTTCATGAAGACTGATAGAAGCTACTGTAGGCAGTACTAGGAAATACTTTGATTAATATGAAATTCTTGCATTTGTAAAATATTCTACTTCTGCTGTGATATATTATACTGGGAAATTTCTTTATGAAATATATGAATGCTAGAGTATGAGCTGTGTAGGTGATAGGAGCAGCCGACCCATCTTGCTGAGTAAATCTGCTGACGGCTGCCACTTTGACCTAGTGTGGTATACCTCATCAGCCTGTGCAGTTGGTCATCAGTATGGAGATAACTGCCAAGTAAATTACCGAGCTGCGGGTTTGTATTTGCTGTTATTGTCATTAGCCACGTTGGATTTTGTGCCTCTTCAGTGTTGACGTTGTGAGTCTGACGTTCTGAACAATTAGAACTTTTTTTACAAACGATTAATCTGTAGTTGTGATCTCGATGGATTGTTTAAGATCATCTGATAGACTAATTTGTCTTGGAGAATGTTATCATGTGTTTTCAGGGTTTAACTTTGACTTGCGTAAGCTCACAAAGACTGACGGAAATTACTTGATCGTCAGCAACAGCACAAATCATAATTATTACATCAATGTGTGTGAGACTGCGTCAAACACACCGTGTGCCAATGACACTGCCTGGCACATTGGTGTATGTCAGATAGATCGAAACAAGTAAGTAATAACTTTTTATCTACTATTTACCTATACTGAATCAGTAGTCGTGGCTCAGTTGCTAATGGGCTGTTGCCTGAAGCCTGTCTCATGGCAGCGTGTACGCTGTGCTTGCAGACTTACTCAAATCTGCTGCAAACTGTGTTTACATTTTGGCACAGATGGCAGTTGTGGAAGGTTTTGCAGCCATTGAGTGTGTATGGATTGCTGCAAGAATTTACGAGAGCAATTAATGTTCGATGATGATCGACATGAGCCGGCAAAGCCTGCATTAGCTAATTCACTGACGAAGTGTTCTGCCATACTGATGCAAACTTACCGTCGTTTAGCCATTTGCTCATGTTGGAAACTGCTTGCACATTTAATATAAATAAACAGAAACTTGAAGATTGTACTGACACACAGTGGGCCAATTCAATGCATTACTGTTAATTTTTCTATTTTTGGTGTACGTAACCTAATGACCTTGAAATAACAGTTTTTGAGATGTGAGTAGATTAACTTGTTTCTGATAGCATGTTTGTTTTTGTATGGCATTCAGCCATGAACACATTCACAGTGGCGGAATTGCCAACAAGAAGTTGTCGTATTATGATGGAATGCTAAAGTTGGTGTACAAAGATGGAGACAGGTACAACTCTGCGCCAGTAAACCGCAGCACTGAAATCATCTTCTTGTGTGATAACAGTGCTGGAGATGGCAGTCCATATTTTAAAGCTGAGACTGACCGCACGTATACGATAGAATGGTATACGGCATTGGCATGCTTACCGAGGACTGTTGAATGCTCCGTTGCAGACGAAGAACATGGGCTTTACTATGACTTGACAGGGTTAGCAGTGTTTAGTCAGTATATTGTTTTTATGCTTCTGCCAGTCTGGACTGGCAGAAGCATAATGTTTTCTATCTGGATTTTTGTTCGTTTGTTTCTCCGTTACCAACTTGTGAACATGATGAACCTTGTGAAACAGTAGATTAAAGGTAAAAGTCACTAAAGGTCACTTGAGGCGGACATAGGTCAGACTTGTAAACACAGTATTTTATAAATGGATGAGCCAATTTTGCTGCAAATTGGCACAACTGTTTCAGAGGGCAAATGGATAAAACGATCAACTTTGGGGATCAAGAGGTCAAAGGTCAATGCTAGACGACAGCAAAGTTAGATTTGGAGGCCTCGTTCTCGACCCGTTTGGTTTTGTATTTGTTTTTATTTGGATGTCTTGTCAAATTAAATGATGAATTGGTTCATTACTGTTACGTGGAAACAATGTGTACACATATTATGTAAGATTAATGTAAAAAACGCAGTTTATAGACACGTTAACGGCAAAATCGCACAATTAAAACAGCAAATATCAGAACTGGGATTTTAGTTGTAGTGCACATTGTCAATGTCTACGTGCAACACAACTAAAAATCCCAGTTCTGATATTTGCTGCTTTAATTGTGCGATTTTGCCGTTAACGTGTCTATAAACTGGGTTTTTTACATTAATATTTGCTGTTTTTCTTATATTTTAACTATCATTAGACAACACTACACACTTGCATAACTAAAACCGATGCGTTCTACAACAGCTACTCCATTGTTAAGCGTTGAGTCGGAAAAAAAAACTAAGTCCCGTTTTGGCCAAAATTTTGACAGTTTTTGCGATAATGTAGAAAGTTGATATTAATTTAAGTGTTCTAACCCCCAAAAGGCACATCATTAAGTAATTCCACGTTTTTTGACCTACAGCACGCGAACATCTGTCAACGGGTGTAACTTGTAGGCGCTTCCGAGAAAAAAAAGGTCGACATATAAAATAAATTTGAGATGTTATATTTCACCACTCTCGCCAGAAGTCCCCGCTGCACGAATTTTTACAAAAATAGATTTGGGGGCATATCTCCCGCACGTAATCATATGTTCACAATTTCATATCAACCAGTCTTGATTCTGTGAGGGGTCGAATTTCCATAGGAAAGCGTGATCGCCGTTAACACGGTGCCTGCACTACCGTGCAGCCCGTGATTACTTTAAATGTACCTTTCTGAATCATTAACATCTAAAGGCAATTTAGTGAAAGAGAAATATGTATTTGCATTATTATACCATCAGTACTCGATATACTTGTACTAACAAGATAGTTGTAATGACTAAGTCCCCGGGAAATACAGTAAATGGTGTTGTGCAATGAGTGCTGTCTTTATGATAGGCTGATATTGGTTTAAAAAAATGAATAGCTCACTCTGGCTAGAGTTACAAAGGAGATGAGCTCCAGTGCAAAGTATCTTATTATCAAAATCCTCCTTTCTTGTTCTAATTTAGCATTAGAATTGAACTGGTATAATAAGACAAAAATACTGTATGTGATGTTTCTTTTGTTAGGCTGATTCGCTCAGATGCAGAAGGAAACTGGGTGACGGAAGTTGGTTTATCATCTGGCAGGAAACGGCTGCACATAAACATCTGTCGATCAGTTTTACCCATCACTTGTGATTGCACAACAGAATGTAGTCAAAATACCGGAGTGTGTGCTACTGAGGTTATTGACAACAAGGTAGTCTGCTGCAGTTTATATAGTTCTAAATATTTCAACTCTTTAGTATGATAGCTGGCAGTATGCATTTTATCATGTTTAGTTTTGCATCGTCATCTTCATAGATAGTCGGCTGAAAATTGTGGGACAGTTAATTGCTTTCTTCATAACAACTAATAACATTTAAGTGCCTGTGTATCTCCAGACCTAAAGGCACTATACAAATGCGTTATTATTATTATTATTTTTATTATTTTTTATTTATTTATTGTAGCTTCTGTGCATCAGTGATGTCGTCATTGTGCTCGAAATGACTGTCGCCAGCCTTGATGCACCATCAAGGCTGGCGACAGTCATTTCGAGCACTGTTTTTGACTTAGACATTGTTTTTCCAGCGATAACTACGACTTTTCTTACTGTCGTTGATCAGTCGAATGAACATGTGCACACAAACAGCTAGGCCGGTTTGGTTTAATTGGAGTTGTCAGTTATGACTTTGCCCTTTGCAATACATGCACATTGTCTAATTTGCAAGGTAAAGTGATGACACTGATTAGGTGAGGTGGACTTTTGTTATGTTTGTAGTTGCACATTCTTCACGATATTCCTTGCAAAAAATTACAACTGTATATGGGATATTATTATTATTTATTTATTTATTATTAATATTATTATTCTATGATACCATAAACTGCATCTTGCTACATCTGTCTGCCAGTGTCTGGATTGTCTTTCAAATTCTGCACGCTGTCGGCCAGCACGTCATCAGAGTCTTTAGGTCGCTCTGGGGTGATGAGTGATTATCATGGTTCCCATTTCTACGGTTTCTTATGGGAGACCATGGAGTGTGGGGTCGGTGCTGCAGCATCGAGTGTGGGGTCGGTGCTGCAGCATCTTATATTTCATGCCGATACCCGAGTCAAGTTCCACAAGAATTTATACATCAGATGCTGATACAGCGCTGAGCCAGAGGAAGAAGAAGTTTCTCTGTGTCTGGTCCGCTGCTGTGGAACTCACTACCACTGACTGTCCGTGATGTATCACTGACACTGACTCAGTTCTGCACACGATTGAAGACTTTTCCATTTTCTGTTATGGTCTAAGAAATGGCTATGTGTGGGAGCATATCTAAAGTGGTCCACACAACTATAATAAGACGTTGGTGTATTGCAGTTGTATTGCCGATGTGCAGACTGCTTTATTCGTATCAAAATGATTCTATGCTAATGAGTTGTGCAACAGTTTTATTGCAGATGTAGAGTCCTGTGCAATAAAAAGAGCATTTTTTTATTGCAGTTGTGTATTGGCATTAATAGGCCTTGGCTGCAGTTTGTTGCATGAAGTATCTTATCTGACACGAAAGAATTGTGTTTGGCAGGAGACAATTACGGTGGCAAACGGTGGTCAGCCATTGTCTGGGCCAAAAATCCAACCAGATGGCGACCTTCTGCTGGAGTATGTGGATGGTCAGATGTGTGTTGACAGTGACAACACCACCAAGTCATTTTCTGTATCAATTCTCCTACATTGTGCTGACACAGATGAAGTAGGTTTCTTATACTACACAGGTTGACTACTTGTCTGGAAAATCTGGAAATGTCAGGGAATTTGACAGCTGTCGGGGTAATATCAGGGATTTTACTAAAAACAGGGAAATGTCAGGGAAAAAATCTTGTCAGGGAAAAGTTGCCTCCATACAGGTATTTAGTAGGAGTCTGTTATGTGTGTGCACTGTTGCATTTCTACCCATGCCACTGACAGTAACACTAGTACAGGCATGATATGTCGTCGTTTCTGGCATGCAACTCTAAGATTGCTTTGCCCCATACATCGACATCATCCTCCACAGAGGGCGGTTCTGAGCCAAATCTGCTGCTTCGGGGAGCGTAAGGTAGTGCTGTTTCGGATCTTGTTGGACGGTGCTGAGCCATGTGGTGTGGGTACGACCTGGTGTAAAGGTGTAACAATGCCCACCAATATTTTTGTTGTCTAATTTAATTGACGCAGGCTGGCTATAATTACAATGTGTTAATATACATATCTCCTTTAATTGCTGGCACTAATAGGAAGGCCTATTTGTTGCATGCTAGCTTTGCGTTGAAGGACA
>Ga0209149_1002799_pt1 | contig 10058 bp, 9 predicted proteins | sample WorMetTyACAVOLI2_FD_187423 | JGI IMG/M metagenome (GOLD analysis project Ga0209149, IMG submission 187423) | Marine gutless worms symbiont microbial communities from Max Planck institute for Marine Microbiology, Germany - Olavius algarvensis... ... | reverse complement strand
CAGTATGTGGAGGCTTTTAGTGTCCATGCTGGCTGTCCAGTTTTCTTGCATTTGAAAAGAATTAAACACGAGGTAACAATTTTTGTTATCTGTTATTGTAGCACGTAGTTAAATTAAAATACTTGTAATAAATTGTGTAGTTTATTTAGTGTATGTTCATAACAGTAGACTGTAAAGCTGTTGTTAAAATGTTTTGGCTGAATTATTAGAGTTCCAAAATTTGTTCTTAAACACGTATACATAGGGTGTTTCTATTTCCGTTCTTGGGATTTTTGTGCCTCTACCATGCCAGGCTGGCAGGAGGAGGCGTAGTGTTCTCAGCCTGTTCGTTCCTTTGTCTGTCCATTGGTTTATCTGCTTGTTCATTCATTCATATGTTACCAAACTTGTGAACAATATTTTGAAAACAAATAAACCGATTTGGATACCAAAGGGGCAAGGACATGAAACATTTAACCTTGGAGGTCAGGAAGTAAAAGGTCAAGGTGATACAAGGCCAAAGGTAGATTAGAGGCCTGACAGAGCGATCATTCTTGACCCCTTTCAGTGGAGTAGCTTTTCTCGTTTGTCATTGACTGCAGTTTAAGAAAACTGCATTGTGTTACACACTTTGCATAAATGTTTCAAATAAGTTGTTTGCTGTGTTTAATATGACTGATTGGTTAATTGAACTTACACGTTTAATGTATTCAATGTTATAGGTTGTAGCTAGTGATGAGGCAGAGGCTGAGAAGAAACAACCAACACGTCTGGCTATTGGTCTGATTTGTCTTCATAGTATTACATACATTGGATTCTGTATAAGCTTGTCGTTTAGTTTCATATTGATTTTATGTTATATTATTGCACATGTTTTTATGAGCAGCATTTGTACATGACTTAAGATTGCTTTGTATTTCTTGCATAATTTTTTTATTTAGATCTATAATTTGCTGTAAATAAAAGATAGCTGTAACAAGAATATCACCACTGTGATAAGAAGCTGGCATGCTGCTGTTCTACTTTAGTGTCATACCACAGATGTTGTCTACACCAGAGACAATGAGTGTTAACAACAGATTCCGACGGTTCCCAGTGGGCACACTAGCATTTAGTAAACGTTTATATAACGTTTACGATTGCGTTTAGAATAGGTTCAGAATGTCCGTTTATCGAATGTTTAGTTTTAGTTAAAACGTTTTCTTAACCATTTCTAAACGTTACGTAAATGTTTATCGCTAGTTTAAATCTAAATGTTTAGATTTAAACTAGCGATAAACATTTACGTAACATTTAGAAGTGGTTAACTAAACGTCTATGTCCGTTTTAACATATCTTAAACCTATTCTAAACTACCGATAAACCATGCTGTGCCGACTGGGTTGCACTCTGTTGATGACACCTGTGGTTTGATGCCATTGAAGTCAAATGGGTGGCCGTGTTAACACTTGAACATGTATTTCAACATTTCACACCATAATTTCTCCTCAGGGGCGTCTGGGGAGTATCTGAATGTAGCAACAGGATCAGTGGTGGCAACTTCTATATAGTGTTCCATAGTAACTATGGGTCTATCTTGCTTCGTTTTCGAGATGTGATCAGGGGACAGACAATGGATGACAGACGGACTTTGGCAACCAGTGCATATCTTGTCCTTAAGGCAGGCCAGCAATAAGGTGTTAAGCGATGAAACTGGCTGCTTTTGTAGTCTGATGTTGGTGGACAATGAGTATTATTCATGTACTGTTGGTGCAGGGATTGAAGGTGGTTTTGATGTTGGTGAGAAGAAGTATGACATTGAAGAGCTGTGCAGTGTCCTGGTGTTGCCGGGATGGCATGAATTTCCACTTTCTCTACCTGGTTTACCTGAGAAGGTCGTATGCTTTTACACTGAAAACCTGTTTTGCTCCAAATTTGAGTAATTAGCATGTTATTAAGCCGCCACTCGCGACAGCGTAATGGCTTAGTACATCGATTTTGTTTGTCTGTTTGTCTGTCTGTCACCAAAATACAAAAATGAGATTTTCTCAAAAACTAAGTAATTTACAGCTATTGTGTCTGTTGACAACCTATAGGAAGTCGTATGTGGGCTTTTCAAAGAACCCATTATTGGACCCCTAAAATCCAAGATGGCGGAGATCCGCCATGTTGGATCTTGATGCAAAAATGCGATTTTCTAAAAAAATAAGCAATTTACAGCTATGGTGTCTATTGATGACCTATTGGAAGTCGTACGTGGGCTTTTCAAAGAACCGATTATTGGACCCCTAAAATCCAAGATAGTGGTAGATCCGCCATCTTAAAAATCGACATGAGATCATTTTTTCTGCCGAGGGTGGTCTGATTTGGATAAAACTTTGCAGACTGGTGCAGAATGACATGTCGACTGCGGTGAAATGGCTGAAATGGAAACCAGATGTAGAATTTCAATATGGCGGACGTTTGGGCGAATTCAATGGCATGTCATCCCAGAGCCACCTGCCACATTGCAGGGTGCTGCCACCTGGCAAATTCAATGTCATGATCCCAGAGCTACGTGTCACATTGCAGGGTGCTGCCACCAGGCAAATTCGCTGTCATGATTCCAGAGCCACATGCCACATTGCAGGGTGCTGCCACCTGGCAAATTGAATGACATGTCATCTCATAGCCACATGTCATGTTGCAGGGTAGGCCTACTGCCACTTGGTGAATTCACTGTCATGATCCCAGAACCACATGCCACATTGCAGGGTGCAGTCACTTGGTGAAATCAATGTCATGATCGTGCCACATTGCAGAGTGTAAGAATTCCATCTGCCATATTGAAAATCGTTTTTCGCCATATTTTATTTTTGTTTTGTTTTCTTAATGCAGTTTTGGCTTTGACGAGCAGCGGCTTTTGTATCATCTCTGATACACTTGTTTAATGCTTGTCTGAAAATATGTATGGTGTGTACTTATAAAGTTGAGAGTGTTAACTTGTTATACCAAATGATAGTCTAAAGATAACATCGAAAGGAAAGAAGTTGTCGATAAAGAAGTCTGCATTTAAATATGGTACTATCTCACTCGGATTTAAGTGGAATAGTGGTGTAAAACAAGTTTATGTGATGCATGACTTAGTTTCATTTAATGCGATTGAACTGCATTTTCAGATGCTACAATGTGCAAAGGCAATTTTGTCAGCTGATTCTGCAGCAAGGAAAGCCGAACTAGAGGCTATGGAGATGACATGGGATGGTGAAGTCCGCATCGTTTCAAAGTATTGCAGATCTGTTTCAGTTGATTGATTCTTGATTGATTCTTGTTTCATACTAGTTCAGCATCTGTTAGTATAGTACCATATTAACGCCATTATTAAGCAGTTTTTAAAGTAATGTGTTGCTGCATTTTCGTTTATTACAGCAAAGCTTTACTGTTTACAATTTAGGTTGAATGTTTGACTGTGTGTTAAAGGCATTCAGCTGACTTGATGCAGCTGGATAATGGAAGGAAAGTGCCGCCAAGTGGCTGGAAGTGTGAGAAATGTGATCTGAGAGAAAATCTCTGGTTGAACCTGACTGATGGCGCAATACTTTGTGGCCGACGCAACTTTGATGGCAGTGGTGGCAATAATCATGCAGTGGAGCATTATCAAACAACTGGTTACCCACTGGCTGTGAAGCTCGGTACAATCACTCCAGACAGTGCAGGTGGAGTTTTTGTCGATGCTTCAATGTCATTTAAAATAATAATGGTAAAGGAGCGTATAGTTCTTCGTGAAATTCACCTCAGAACTACGGGACGCCACTTGTCAATGGGATCACACTGTGTTATCTGCCACCCGACAGAGGTGACCGCCCCGCCTTCACCCCATCCGAGTACTAACCAGGTCTGACGTAGCGCAACTACGTTGATCGAAGCCAACGCGTTACCACTAAGCCAAACCGCCAATGGTGAATTGAGGTGATAAAGTGACAGGTGTTGGAGTGAGATTGTGAGAAGGCTGACTGATTTATATTGTTAACATCACCATTACTTTGTTAGATTAGACAGTACATTAATATAAGGGAGTATTTTGATCCCATATATAACTGGGAAATTGTCAGAGGTCATGCTGAGGCATATGTATATGTATACATTGAAGTTTCCGCCAGTGCCAGTAATGGTGAAAAGCAGTACTTGAAATTCAGTAAGATGCATTTTCTGTTGTATTTATTAATGATAGTAAAGCTAGTAGAGCACATTAGATACGATGGTAAACTGCATCTGCTTGTGGAATGAGAGTAGCAGCATGCTGTTTTAAGGAATATTTTGCATCACTGGCATTTAGTGCTGTTAGTTTACATAAAACCAAAATATGCTGTGCTTGTTTTGATTTTATTTATGGTAGAGAAAGGTATAATGTTTACAGTGTAGTTCAGATATGTAGCACCTGAAAGTGTAATTGGATTAGGAATATTATTTCAAATCTGACTAGTATAATTTTTTTGCTGTCTGTCAGCAGATGTCTACTCCTATCCAGAAGATGACATGGTTGTCGATGCACTTCTTGCTGATCACCTTGCTCACTTCGGCATCGATATTATGAGCATGAAAAAGGTACATATGCATCAGCAAGATGCAAATATCACCATATGTCATATGCATAGCTGCATAATCTGCTGGATTGAAATATAATTTTGTCTTATTGCTGTGTACTTTATCTGTATTGTACACTATTTCCTATGTAAAGAACATTGTGATCACCGTTATCAACTGGAGCAGTAACCTTGATCTCTATATAGCATCTTATTTGTTAATACTAAATCTGAAATTTTATTTTCCCTTGAGGAATCTGAATGTGCTCATTTGTGCTGCTCTAAACAAGGTTGTGTGGCAGGTTTTGCATCTTACTGATGCAAAACCTGCCATATGCCACATGCAACTACCATATGCCATGCGCCTAGTTTATCTGCAGTCATTGATCTAACAGTTTCAAATTTGATACACAACTTGAGTTGGAGAGAGGTTTTTAAAAACAACTACTAAGACACAAGTTGGCAGAACCCCCAAAATTTTGGTACCCTTACGATATTGGTGCATTAGCTACATAAATGGTAATAAAACTGCAAATATAAATGTAAAAAAACTACAGTTTATACACCATGTAACGGCAATATGACAAACCTAAAACTGCAAAAATCACAAAAGGTGATGTTACTCAACAGCACATTAACAATTAGGCAATGTGGTGATGGGTGGATACCTCTTTTTGTGATTTATTGCAGTTTTAGATGTGTCATACCACCATTATGTAGTGTATAAACTGCAGCTTTTTATAATAAACTGCAGCTGTTTACGTTTGTAAAAAGCTGCAATGTATACACTACTTAATGGCTATTATGAACTACAAGCAGATAAAACTGCAAAAGCTGAATTGGAAGATGCACACTGCTGCATATTTGCCTGGAAGCATTTGCGTCACCGACAATTGTGGACAATTTCTAGAGCTCAACAATTAATGCTTGAACCTTGTCTAAATGCATGTTATATTTGTTTACTTGTAGTCAGAATTAAGCTTTCTGCTGGTGTCTGCAGAGCACTGAGGCCAATTTAGTTCAGGCCAGTGTGCATTGTTCGTTAAGTTATGCATATCTGTTGTTTGGCGGCTGTAGACAGAGAAGACGATGGCTGAGTTGGAGCTAGATATGAATCAGCGAGTGTGGGAGTGGAGCGTACTACAGGAGAGTGGTAGTCAGCTGCAGCCTCTTCATGGACCTGGACTCACAGGAATCCATAATCTCGGCAACAGCTGTTACATGAATGCCGTTATGCAAGTCATTATGACTATACCACAGTTTGTCTCGAAGTAAGCCACTGCCATTGACTTCGTTACTCTGTGTAATATTTAGTGATTTTTTTAGTTGTCTAATAGACAAGTGTTTTCAAGATGGTTTGGAGGAGAATTGAGATTCAGTGATGAAATTTGTGGTTATGATGACTTTACTGTGTCCAGAATGCAATCAGTCTTAAGATCTCCTTTAACGTGACATACTGTTGGTCGCTTTAACCCTTTAGACTGCAAAGGCAATTATAGTGCTACATCCCTCCTCGCGGTACCAAATGTAACAGCCCACCCATCAATCACTTCATCGCTATATGGTCCGTTGCTCTGCGGTTTTAATGTGGCGATTAAAGAGTTAAATTACAGATTGTACCATGTACGTGATTGATGTTCACAGGTACTATGAACCAGCCGAGCAGATTTTTGCTTCCTGTTCAGCAGATCCAACTACCGACTTCAACGTTCAGATGTGAGATTACTTTGTGTCATTTCAATTTTTCAGTTAATTTATTGACTATGCACTGAGCTGCGGTCTTGAAGACTGTTTTGTCACTTTGAGGCCAGTCCTTTTGTATTATGTAGACTAACATTTGTTAAGTTTTCACCAACTACTTTTTTTCCTAAAGTGAGATGTGAAAATGCTATTATTCATGTACTGACTGTCACTGCTGATGGATGACACTGCATAGGGCCAAGTTTGCTCGTGGTTTATTGTCCGGCGACTACTCAAAGACAGCTGAGAAAACAGAAAGTACAGTAAGTGGCGACATTATCTTGATTAGTTTCTTGTAATACCACTAGCATAAGGTGTCTTGTTGGTAATAATTTTTGAAATATACGGCTGTTTTTTTTGCAGTTTCTTGTCTGATGTGATGGTATTTCTGATTTGCACAGCGCCAAATATTGAAGCAAAGTGAATTGTTTGTCATACTTGCTGTAGTCGACTTCCATTGGCATTCGCCCTCAGATGTTTAAGACACTTGTCGGCAGTGGACACCGTGAGTTTTCGACAAAACAGCAGCAAGATGCACATGAATTTCTGCTTCATCTGTTGACACTAGTTGACGTAAGATTAACATGTACAATCTAAATACATAACACTGTCTTACGAGTGATTCTTGGTTTTATTCTTTTGTTTTGCCACATATTAAGCATTTTTATTGCAGTATTAAAATTAAATCACACATATTTTGTAGCGCAGCATTTGAACTGTAATCAGTTTGTCGCACAGCCCTCCATATATAGCTTTGTCTTTTATGACGTTGTAAAAATGCTGTTTTACAAATTTTTATAAAGAGTGATTTTATATGTTCAGTTATTGTGCTTTGTATGTTTTGTGATTTGGATATTATTTTTGTGATTGTATTTGCTGCTTTCAGGATATTAAATGATAATGATAACTGCGTAACTTTAGAAGCACTAGACATATGTGTGTGAACATCTTGCCCGAGATTGTTGTGTACAGTATGGTGACATGGCCAGGATTTGAGCTGTAGAACCTGTTAACTGTCAGTCTGCCAATACAGTGCCATAACTGTTTTTCCAGCATGCCATAGTTGCCATATTGTATTATCATGTTATCATGTGAACTGGTAAAAAGTACTTAGCAGCCATGGTTGTCATTACAGCACTATAAATGTTGCCCCTGTTACTGGTATAGTTGTGTGCTGTGATGAACAGCGACACAGTCGTGGTAGTACTAGTCCGACGACTGCCCTCAAGTTTCGTGTTGAAGATCGTATCCAGTGTATGCAGTCACACAAAGTGAAATACAACTACCGTGACGACTATGAACTTGCATTGCCAATCCCACTTCAAGCTGCCACTAACAAAGGTCTTTTTGCATACAGTGTTGACATAGCATAGCCTTGACATTCAGATGTTTGGTGTTTTATGAAACACTTGCATGCCTACGTACTGTCTTATGCTCTTTAGAGATATGCATGCATAGTGTTTATGTGCTGTCAGATGAACTACAGGCATATGAAACTGCAAAAGCTACTGCAGAATCTGAAGGCAAATCCAGGTTTGATAGTCGTTCGGTAATTTTGTGTATGTCCCTTAAATCTTTATAATAACATGATTTATTCTGACTGTTTTTAATAAAACATTGTTTAAATTATTTCTCAGCTGAGTCTCTAGGTGGCAGTCTTTACATGTTATTCTGTGGTGTGCCGTAAATGTAGTGTGTGCTACCTGTGTTAGTGTGTGCTATGCTTTGTTGATCTCACAGCAGGGAGTTGGAAGTCGTGCGTGCAAAGATACCCCTCGGTGCCTGCCTGGAAGCATTTGCCTCGCCGACGTTCGTGGATGATTTCTACAGCTCAGCAGTTGATGCTCGGACAATGGCAAAGAAGTATGTGCAGTCTTAATTAAGCTGATTTACTGCTTTTCTGTGTGAGACAGACATATTCTTAACATAGTCTACCACAGACATACACATAATTTGCACTCTGAATTTTGACCATGTGATGGATGTGTCTTAAAGACTCGGTGGTTGACAGCCGAGACTGGTCTGCTGCATACTGTGCCTGTCCTGTTGGTGCAGATACAAATGCTGCTCGCCACTCCGATACTGCTGTTGGTGCATGCAGCACTAGGGCCTGGGTGGGATAGTGACAGTGCACTCTAATGCTGTAGTGTGATCAGATTTCAGTACATGGTCACATCAACAATAGAGAGTATCCAAGACAGTGTGTTATGACTTATAGTCATCTGTTATCGTAAAACGTGAATGTTTTTTGACAGACAGAATGAGTAAAGATGAGTATGAGAATGAGACAGAAGAGTTGTTAATGTGACAGTGTGGCAGTAAGCTTTGAAATACATTAGACCTATACATGTGCATGATGTGCTACCTATAGTTCTACAGACATGTTTTTGAAAAAAACAGTGTTATATGCAGTTTTTGGCACGTGCAGTAGAATTATCAACTGGCTTTCTTAGTCAAATTACAGTAATTTTCTGTGTATTTTGTGAACTGTAGAATTACTCGACTTGCCACATTTCCAGACTTTTTATTTCTCCACATGCAGAAATTCACAGTTGGCGATGACTGGGTTGAAAGAAAACTTGGTACTGTATTATGCTGATTTTGTCTGACATTATGCATTCTTTGCAGTTGATGTAGATTATTGGTGAATATTTAGTCAGTACGTGTCAATTTCATTTTGTCTGCTGTGTATTGTGAAAGTTTGTTACGAATTTGTGTTGTTTTGTGGTATTTGTGTATTGTGGCAGATGTGTCAGTGGACATGCCTGATGTGATAGACATATCATATTTACGTGGTGCTGGGAAGCAGCCGAATGAGGAGGAGCTGGCTGATGCTGCTCCTGTGGCTGCACCAGGTCAGCACCTGTACTTGCTATTAATGTCTTATTGTACCACATTGTTTTGTAAAGGCATTTGTTGCACATTTACAATCATATCAAGTACTCAAGTGCCCAATAATACAGACAACCGGTAATCTCTTGTGTGCATCTGATTGTTGTATCCGATTATGTTAATTTTAGCCTAATATAGTAGCCTTCATATCGATGGAGATTATGATAACGACTCGCCCATGATGTCACATTTATTATTGTCAGTGCTAAGGTCAGCCTAATTATATGCAGCTAAGTTGTAGTCCCAATGGCCTTTTTGTCACAGTATTTTAATTATAATTATGTGCTGTTGAGTGGCGCACCGTCGGCGACTTTTGACCAACTACAGCACGGCCAGAACAACCTGCCCAAGGGTCGCACCGACGCCAGGCCGCTGCTTCATCGCTACACCGGCTTCCGGTGAGGCAGCAGGTCTCCTATAAACTGGCTGTACTGACTCGCAACGTGTGGACCACAGCCACTCCAACGTATCTCAGTGAGCTGGTACAGACCCATGCACCACCTCGGGCTCTGCGCTCATCCGACGCTCCGCTGCTGGTCGTTCCTCACACACACGGAACTGGCCCGTTGTGCTTTCTCTGTTGCTGCTCCTTCCATCTGGAACTTTACCCACTTACATTCGACTGCAAAAACATTCTCAATTTCAAATGCCACTTAAAAACCCAATGTGCACTCAAACTCACTTAGTCCTCCTGTGCTGCCATGAGTGCCTCTGTATCTTCGGACCTAAAGGCACTATACAAATGCATTATTAGTATTATTAAGCGCCTCACTTTACGTTAGTAAAAGAGGCGCTTATTGAGATAGGCTGTGTCGTGACGTCGTTGGTTGGTTGGTTGTCACGCGCGTGCACTGTGGCCAAACGGTGCATCCTAGGCCTATAGTTACTATGGAACACTAATAGGAA
>Ga0209149_1002798_pt1 | contig 10058 bp, 5 predicted proteins | sample WorMetTyACAVOLI2_FD_187423 | JGI IMG/M metagenome (GOLD analysis project Ga0209149, IMG submission 187423) | Marine gutless worms symbiont microbial communities from Max Planck institute for Marine Microbiology, Germany - Olavius algarvensis... ... | reverse complement strand
GAAATGTCCGCCATTTTTTAGCCCGTGAAAATTGATGACATTTTCCCAATGCAAAACCCGGTTCAGTCTTCAGTCTAGAGATTTAATATTCTATTGTCTATGGTCACATCCCATCATGTCCCCGATATGTCCGCCATCTTGCGGTTGCCATGGCAACGACCGTTGCCTGGCAACGGCGCATTGTACATTCAGCAGTTATGGACGTCTGGAGGCCAAACACGTGAACCAATTTTGATGACATTTGGTACACAACAGCAAATTAGGACCACAATGACAGTCACGTGATCAAATATTAAAATTTTTATAATTCAAAATGGCGGACGGCTGCCATGTTTGAAAATTTCATAACTCGCCTACCAATGGACCGACTGAGACCCAACTTGGGTGGTCACATCCCATCATGTCCCCGACATGTCCCCCACGATTTGGTTGCCATGGCAACGGCCGTTGCTTAGCAACGGCGCATTGTACATTCAGCAATTATGGGCATCTGGAGGCCGAACACATGAACCAATTTTGTTGAAGATGTGTCATGAACAATGGGCCTTAACAGTGATAAAACTTCTAAGGTTTTTTGTACTTATACAAAAAAGTGAAAAATTAACGTCACCCATAGGGTGAGATTAGATTAAATAAGATTAAAAAATAAAGGATCAGTCCATAGTCCCTGCATATACATAAGTCAAGACTACAGAGAGGGTATACTCAGAAACTTGGAGCAGTCCAGTGTCATTGCCCCCATGCTTCATCGGCTGAGCATATGTTGCCTCCATAGAGTGCCAATGGGCCGAAACCTCCCCCACCCCTATCCCAGCAGACCATAACCTCCAACCAAGAGTCCGAGACCGTCTCCAAGCCTCCAACTGACTCATGAGCCACATCGGGAACGGTTAGCAGCGCCACCATTACCACTCACGTGACCAGCCAATTGACCAAGAGCGAGCCACCCTGGCCTTCCATCTATGGGATCTCAGGCCAAAGTGATGTCTTGTTATATCTAAGACCTGTAGGTAGCCGACCCTCAATCACCAGGACCTCGTCAACCCCCGACATGGGTCGTGATGCACAGCAAAGACAGCGCCCTTATGACCTGGCTGAGCAGGAAGCCCAAAAACTGCTGACGGGCATGTGCAGGCAGTCGACATGCAGAAGTTCTCAAGGAATTGATTGTGTTATTAAAGACCTTTGAGTAAGAGAACGTGAATTCGTGTTTGTATTCGTGTTTTTACCAGCCGTGATAGCGATAGCTGATATTGTTGGGTGTTGTCAACATGTCAGTCTGTCTGTGTGTATGTCTCAACAAGCCACAAAGTGGTTCTGTACTGTAGTCACGTCTTGTAGTGTGGACCACCATGTAAGTGGTTGTGAGTATTTGACAGGTATTTGTACGTTTGTTTGTTCTGCTGAGTCAGCAAAATCTCGTAAGCATGATAGCGTTGTAACTGTTGGAGATGTAGACATGGCATAGTGGCTTGTATGATCTCGTCCCACCTCACTTCATGCTTCTAGTGAAATTTTGGTTGTTTGTCAGTCACACTGATTGTATTGACTGGTGACTGATTGAGTGAGCGTGTTAACTACCACTGAAGTAAAGTGTATAACATGTAATGTTGTGTGCAATACATTTGCATGACAGTGTATTGACTGGTGACTGATTGAGTGAGCGTGTTAACTACCACTGAAGTAAAGTGTGTAACATGTAATGTTGTGTGCAATACATTTGCGTGACAGTGTATTGACCGGTGACTGATTGAGTGAGCGTGTTAACTACCACTGAAGTAAAGTGTATAACATGTAATGTTGTGTGCAATACATTTGCATGACAGTATTTAGTGCAAGTCATTTAACTATGAGAGGAGTTGGATAGAAAACCAAAATGGCCAAAACTCAAATGTTAAATGACTCTGAGAGTCAATCGGTCGATAGTCTCCTAATGGCAGAGTTGACCCCGTATCTGTCAGCGTCGTGTCACTGTACTTGATTACTACGTTGATCAAGTCGAGTCGCCGACGTTGTAACTGTCGATGTATAGCTGCACGTGTGTGTAGTATACTGGACAGTCTACCTGAGTGAGGACATTTCCCACCCGGAACTCCCCACCTAGAACATTTCTCACCAGCTGTTAGAGCAAAAATTTAAAAACTGTCACTAACCCGTCAACATGCAATGCATTATGCAATGTCCAAGGGCAGGAGATTCAAGATTGGTTGATTGATTGATATATGCTGTTAGTTGACTGAGTAACATCTGCTAGTGTGGAATACAGTGGTGAGTGATTCGTAGCATTTTATCAGCTAATGTAATGGCCGTCAACTCCAGTATGTTAGTGATGTCAGTGTTGCGCCAGACTTTGATGCCATGTAAGTCTTTAACTCACTTGCTTACTTGTGGATGATAGTTTCACACTATCCCAATGCCGCTGTGAAACTATCCCAATGCCGCTAGTATTGGGCAAGTATGTACCAAGTACTGGCATCATCCTGACCCTACAGAACATTACTGTTGGAAGATCCTAAAGCTAGTAAAGCACCAACCTGATCCCATGTTAGTTTAGGATCTGTTCTTGACTCAGTGTAAACAGCGATACATTATTCACCGGCAATGTCTGTCAGGCGTCTGTGGCTTTGCTGTCTACACTACAGTGCGGTCTTGTGTGTCTGGAGTGCACTCTTATTGGTGAGAGTGCACTCTAGAGAATAGCCAGGGAAGCGTGACCGGAGAACAGTGCCACCTAGGCTGACCCCACCAAGAACTTGAGTCCCTGGTCACTCTCAGGCCGTCTCAATTCGGGCCGTCAGACGTCACGACCTCTCCTCCCGAGCGCGGTCAGTTTGTTTGGCTCTGTGTGGTCAGTTGTCCATCTGCCTCTGGCGTTCACTGTTATCCGACAGTCTTGCCAATGACTTCACTAACTTGTAGAGAATGAAGAAGAAGGAATGAGAGCCCGGCTGATCTCCGTTTGACTGACTGGCCAGTTTAATTTCGTTCACGCTGAATAGATTCGTCTGGTTGCAAGTTAACTATTAGTTAAATTCATCAAACACGACCAAAATTATTACCTAATTAGGTAATAATTTTGGTCGTGTTTGATGAATTTAACTAATAGTTCGTTCAGTAGGTTGACGTGCGTGTTGACAGTGTATCTAGCTGTGTTTATCCTGGTATCTGTTGAAAATGAAAAGTAAGGGAAGGTGAATGGGAACCAGAAAAAAAACAAGAAGTTTACAGAAAGTCAAGGAGCATTTTATTTTCATAGAATAGAGAGGAACGGTTACAAAATTACTCTAATGGATTGGATTGCTCCTTCCTCTATTCTACTGAAATAAAACGTTCCTCGACTTCCTGTAAACTTTTGAAGTTTTTGCTTTTTTTAGGATCCCAGTGGGTTGCTCCATTAGAACTTGAAAATGTCCTTTCATATAATTAGTTTCAAGACATTTATTGATAGGAAAATCATATACACGTCAACATCTTGTTTGCTTGCTGGCCGGCCTGGTCTCACTGGAGAGAATTGTAGGTTGTTTGATTATTTTTATTTTTTATTAGCATTTTTACTTCATAATGATAAACTAATTTGATTGTACAACACCGTTCTGTCTACAAAGAGTGTATGGCATTAGCGATGCTGCGTATTTGTTTGTGAGAGTTTGAGATGCCCGTGCAGACCGTGAGACCCTGTTCTTCAGTATGCTATATAGTTAGTTGACGCGTGAGTCCGGTGCTGCTGAGGAGGGTTAATAGAAATAACCACGGTGACTCCAGTACATCTGTTGCTGCCGAGAAGTAATCAGCAGCGATCATTGTGTCGGCGTCTGACCAGCTCCCGTGGGAAATGTAAATCCTCTAGTGTTGCGGTTTGGGAATTTTTGAGGTCTAGGGACCACTGTGACAGTTGGCTTACGCATGTGCAGAGAAGTGGTGGCACAAGGAGATAAACAAGTAGCTCAGCTGTCGCGAAGAGGCCGCGCGATGCTTCGTGTCTGTCAGTAGTTAGCTTCAACAGTACAAAAATGCACTGTTCTGTTGTCTTTGGCGTAACGTTGAGGTTTCTTGTCATAAACATTTCGTTGTCTTCTCTGGCAATCAACACCGCCGCTTACTACCAGCGATGTGTCACAACTCGCGGTACGGTGGCCGTGGTCCAACGGCAACCGTGTTGACAACACGTGCATGTTGCAGCGTTAACAGCAGCCAGATATAGGCTTAGAATAGCGATTTCTGCCTACCCCACCTGTATTCGACGCCCCCATTAGGGGGTGGGGTCTCCGTCGGAATAGTGCCATGAAGTTTGGTACGGAAAAACTAGAATGGCTCGGCTACCCGACGGTGAAAAAGTTTTGAAGATACATATATTCGTTTTCACATGATCCACGAACGTGACAGATAGACGGACGGACACACAGACACTGCATGACAGCATAGGCCGCGCTTATGCATAGCATCGCGCGGTTTAAAAAAAGACAATTTGCAAAATAGCCTATGAATTTTTCGATCTAGTACCGGTATTTATATCGCGTTGAGCTGGTCAGTGAGTGAATGGGTGAAAAGATCATTAGTTGACTCCCATAGCTTCACATTGGTCGACAGTCGGTCGCCCGACCCCACTGTGTCACACACGTCTCGACCAGTGTGACGTCGTGTTTCAATCAGGTCGTTGTCAATGCCGACGTGACGTTATCTTGACGTCGACGTCGCTGGTGTGTGCTTACGACGACAAAAGATGTCGAGTTAGTTCCATTCGAGTAGAACATCTATCAGTTATCACTCACAGCGTCATCGTCGTGTCGCTCGCTGTACTTGATTACTACGTTGATCTAGTCGAGTCACCGACGTTGTAACTGTCGATGTATAGCTGCCCACGTGTGTAGTTTACTGCACAGTCTACCAGAGTGTAGGACATTTCCCACCCGAACATATTCCCCCAGGAACTCCCCACCTAGGACATTTCCCACTGGCTGTTAGAGCGAAAACGTGACAACTGCAGGCACTAACCCGTACTCCTGACCCTAACCGATCTACCTCTATCAATGTTGTACACGTTAATGGTAAATCCGTTTATACTGTAGATTCGCGGACAGAGGTGGTAGCAGGGGGAAATGTCCTATACCATGTAAAGAGGGGGGGATTGTCCCGGGGGGGACTGTCCGGATCCCGTCTATTAACACTTAGGTTTGTAACGGTCAACGATGTGTTTAGAGTCTTTGTCAGATACACTTTGCGATTTTGCCGAGTAAAATAAACACGTGCACAGCATGCGAATTAGAGAATGCACTGTGATGCCTCTGTTCGCCGCGTGAATTGTTGATCTAGTATTTATGCTGATGTCCATTGTCCGTCGACTGGTGTGAGATCAGTGAAGTGGTGATGGGAGTAGTAGGCTAGCTTCACGTTACTCAGTACATAGGTTTGACAAAATAGCTCAGAAAATAGCCAAAATAATGCACGTAGCCCCAAAATAGTCGGAACTGTCCAACTACTGCAAAACAGATGGCACAAAAATACCTGAAACAAGAAGTATGGCCGCCGGATTCGGCCGACATGGTATGCCCCCGCCTGCATCTACTGACACAGGTACAGCATTTTGTTTCCCGAATTAAGAAGAGGCAGAGATGAGACATACAGACGATGTGAGCCACTGACCTTGACCTTTGACGTTGAAACTGGTGCGCAATGTAGCACGTGTCGTGGAGTACCATCCTGCCAATTTTGGTGATACTACGACTATTCGTTGTCGATTTATGGGCTATTGGGCATGGACGCGCGTCAGTGGCCAGGGCGAGACGTTATCGCTATCGATCGATCCGCCAGCAGCAACGTTTCCCGCTTAGACTACCGAAATTGACAAATAACTGTTTTTCGGCGACAAAATTCTAGATTTAGAAAGCGATTTTCGAAAATTAGGCTCAGTGCAACATTGCCATCTTTTATTAGAATACTACATGCCAGTTTGGTGCAAATTGATACGGAAATGACTGAGAAATACGCCAACCAGCGGTACGCGGTGAGTTCGCATTGGAAGATATGCCGCAGGATGTGTGTCAGCATTAATGGCCTGCTCACCTTGATCTTTGACCTTTTGACCTTGAATCTGGTATGCGAGTCGCATCAAAGGTGAGGAACCTCCTAAATTTGGGCGCGCTAGGCCTTTGGCTTCTCGAATTATTCGCTATGTGCGCGACGGACAGACAAAAGCAACGCTTATTGCCTCCTTTCCTACGAGCGGGGGCTTAATAACGCAAAATGTAACGTGTATGTTGTTGTGAGAGAAAACATGGCATGAAGTTTGAGTCTATTTTGTTGACTGTCAAGTTTGCTGACGTCAACTGGAGACAGTCCTCGTGTTGCTGCAGCATTCAGTTGAACGTCGTCTCGTACGTAGAGCTATTCATCATATAATAATTACTGTCCTTGTTAATACTCGGCGATGTCTTGACCAAGTCGCCAAGTGAATCTAAAGTTTTCATTTTCAGTCCAGTACATTTAGGTCAAATGGTCATCATCCTTCAGTGCTGACAATGTTGGTTGGGTCGTCTGACCCGTAAAACCGTCTCCAAAATGACCTATAATGTGTCGAGTGGGACGTACCGTCAGCAGGTCAACGGTTAGTGGGTCAGGTCAGGTCAGGTGTAAAATTACTTGACGTGACTTGAGTTCGCTGTATCACTCAACACAGAGTGCAGACATTGGTGTGCAATGCATGTGTTGTTGAGACTGTGAGAGTACCAATGAGAGTAGGCTACTGATCCATTGAGACTACTGATTCATGATTCTGGAGCCACAGACTCACTTGCTAACTTACCAGCACCGTACTGGTACCAGGTACCAGTGCACGTACGATTTGGCTTAGTGATAACCCGTTGGTCTTGATCAACGAAATTGCGCGACGCCGGGCCCGGTTAGTACCAGGATGGGCGACCGTCTTCGGGTGGGTAAACCACCAGCCACCCAGCTCAACTCAGCCTGGCCATCCCTTCGTGAGTAGGCGCAGTGAGTACCAGCGACAGCTGCGGAGTAACCGGTCACACCACGTGATGCACTAGAACGTGTCGTGGTTTCGCAGTGTTAGCTGATGTCTGGCTGATGGCTAGTTTAACGGAGATGAGCCCTGAAATGTACAGGAAGCGGTAGCGCATCAGAGGCGTGTTGGCGACGATGCGCTATCCAAATGCACTTTTCCGTCGCCAGCTGAAGACTGTACTTTGCCGGTCGTCGTTTGACAATGACAAAGGCGATCGTGATTGTACTGCACAGTATAACTGTCGTCTTGCCTGCGACTACTGACTGTCGGAGCTTGTGTCGTTTTTTGTTTGTTTACCTCCGACGAAGGAGGAGGTTTATGCGATTGCCCGCGTTTGTCTGTCTGTCTGTCTGTCTGTCTGTCTGTTAGCAACATTACTCAAAAACGCATACATGGATTTAGATGAAATTTTGCGTGTCGACAGGTGTCGGGACATGCAGGAACTGATTAACTTTTGAGCCCGATCCGGATCATAGTCCGGATGCCAGAACCGGATTCCTTTCTTAGATATCGTATACGCTACGGAACTTAGCAGCCTGGCCTCATTTGGCGTATCTCTCGGTCATTTCCGTATCAATTTGCGCCAAACTCGCATGCAGTATTCTAAATCGCCGAAAAACAGTTAGTTTACGATTTCGGACGTGCATAGCAGCAAAGCAGCAACGCTGCCGCTAGCCTCGATCGATCAATAACAAATGTAACGACCAATGACCGCTCGTTCTATATTTAGTCTATCTGTGTTTAAATTCCTAATTAGTTCGAGCCGCTTTTAGATACAAACGGAAGTTGTCACATAGCGCTGGAAATGTGTTCCGTTTTGTTTAATTTTGTACGGTCCCCCTGCAATGTCTTTGACGTGATAGTGTCACCTTAATCAGTACATTGTTACTTACTTACTTACTTACTTTACGGTGGAAAGCGCCAAGGCGTGTTCGTCTGGTGAATGACTTGTTGGTTAGTCGGCCGGTGATGCGATGCCACGAACACGTACACACGTAGGCCTAATGGGCCTCGTTAACCCTCGCTGTAGACATTTGAACGCTCTGCATTAGCACACTGGCTTCCATAGACCGGACGGCGTTAGAACGGGCTCAATTCACGCCCACTTTTGACTCGTTTTACTTGCACTGTTTTCATACTCTTTCAGTCTGTTAACTTCGCTTCGTTGTTAGTTGCACTCTGGCATGCAATATATACTCGTCAGAATTATTGTTTGTCGGCTGGGGATTTACCTCAGACCCCGACATGGGGTATAGATCCCAGACATGGGGTATAGATTCCAGATCCCCTCCTTTTCAAGGGGACGCTGCTTAGCGGCATGCAAGGGTTGGAGCATGACGCCAGCTTTTGACTCGTTTGACTGTCACTGTTTTCATGCGTAAATCAAGTTTTGGTCTTCTCTCTGTTAACTTCGCTTCGTCGTTAGGTGCAATCTGACATGCATTGTACCCATCGTAGTAGTTTGGCGGCTGGGACTTTGCCCCAGACCCGACGTGGGGTCATACTCATATCCACTCCAGATCCCCTCCGTTTTTGCCGCGCGATGCTTGCATCAAGCGCGGCCTTTGCCGTCATGCGGTGTCCGTCTGTCTATCTGTCTGTCTGTCTGTCTGTCACGTTCGTACATTCTGTCAAAACGGGTAAACATATCGTCAGACTTTTGTCACCGTCGGGTAGACCATCATTCTAGTTTTCTCAAACCAAACGAGAATGCAGTAGTCCGACGGGGACCTAACGGGGGCGTCGAATACAAGGGGGTATGAAAAAAATCACGATTTTTGACCAATATTTCGTTTTATCTCTAAAATGATGCAAGATAGAGCCATAGTTACTATGGAAGGCGAATAGGAAACCGCACCCAAGCTTTCGAATGGTGCCAGTTTGAATGATCTTGAGTGACCTCAAACCCAAATTTTAAGGTCACGATATTATTCAACGTCAAATAACTCAAAAACGGTACAATATAGAGCTATATTTACAATGGCGGACCAATAGAAAGTCGTACATGGTCTATCGAACGGCGCCATTTTCTATTACCCTGAACAACCCCTGACCAATTTTTCAAGGTCACGCTATACTTTGACGCTGAATATCTCATAAACGTTTAAAGATATGGCCGTAGTTACTATGGAAGGTGAATAGGAAACCGGATCCAAGCTTTCGAATGGTGCCAGTATGAATGATCTGGAGTGACCTCAAACCGAAATTTCAAGGTCACGATATTATTTAATGTCAAATAACTAAAAAGCGGTACAAGATAGAGTTATATTTTTCAGCATCGGGTAGCCAAACCATTCTAGTTTTTCTATATCAAACGCCATGGCAATAGTCCGACAGGGACCCCCCTAACGGGGGCGTCGAATGCCGGTGTGGAAGGCACAAATCGCGATCGTCGGCGATAGCTGGCTTGGCTATCGATCGATGACGTGTTGGACCTGTGAGGCTGTGAACAACAACTGCGACAATCCGCCGTGCAGCTACGGCGACGCATCAGTGAATCTATATTCATCGCAGCCTGCAGCATACACGGCTACGATGAAGACATAAGAGAACAGTGTAGACAGTGTTAAATCTGCAGCAGAACTTGCGGTCGACGTATTGTAGTGAAGCTGATGACAGACACGAAGCACGCGCGGCCACTTTGCGACAGCAGAGCTACTTGTAAGGGGTCGATGTAATGCTTGGAGCGGTTGTCGGGCAAGGGAACGCTTCACTAGAACGAAAGCCGATTTCGACCTAATGTGACCGGTTAGCGTTAGTGTTGGAAACTTGGGGTGGTTTTTTGCCTCTGTTAGGGTTGGGGTTAGGGTTTCATACTAGTGGGATTTCGTTCTACCAGGGCCTAAATCTGCCAGAATGAAAAAAGAGAGAGAGGGAGATAAGGAGTTTGACTCGCACGTTGAAACACTGCGCAGTCTGTGATGGTGGCTTCACAGCAGTAGAAGCCACTGTCTTCCTTGTGTTGGCCCAGCATGCTTTGTCGCTGCACCTATACTTTATTTTTACCAAGCAATGCTGTGACGTGATTGGCTATTGAAGC